>OGKE01000254.1_pt1 | contig 58889 bp, 48 predicted proteins | sample 1572341 | NCBI WGS metagenome assembly OGKE01 (sample SAMEA2582091, study PRJEB24529) | metagenome | biome: Human gut stool | place: China | collected 2011
TGCAGATTGTACTTTCCTGCGTTTTAAGCAGTAATCTGAAAAAGGAAACGCTGGTTGAAAGAATAAGGTATCAGGGATAGCAAGGCAGGAAGCAAACAAAGAGGTTATGAGCATGATGCCTTAGCCTGGAAAATTGATGATTCCGGCTTGACTTAATTTAACATGTCAAATATAATAATTGTATACATCAGAAAACGTTCACTCTTCACCGGATGAGTGGTTAAAGCGTCTGGGAGCAAATCGTAGGTGCAGTAATTTACACTGTAAGATTTGTTTCCGGGCGCTTATTTATTTTGGAGGATAGATGCAATATGAATAAGAAAAAAGAATTATTGGTACAGATTATGTGGGAGCTTGCAGGGAGCATCTTTTATGCAATAGGTATATATAATTTTGCCTTGCAGGCTGAGTTTCCTATGACAGGGTTTTCGGGTATTTCGATTATTTTGTACAGGTTGTTTAATATTTCCATTGGTTTATCAACGGTACTGCTTAATATTCCGGTTGCGATACTATGCTGCAAATTATTGGGCAGGAAATTTTTTGTCAGCTCAATACGATGCATGCTTTTGTCTTCATTTATTGTTGACTATGTTGCACCATTATTTCCCGTGTATCAGGGCGACAGACTGCTTGCGGCATTGTGCACAGGTGTATTTTGCGGAATAGGCTATGCCATGATTTATACAAGAAATTCTTCAACAGGAGGAGCTGATTTTATCATCATGGCTGTAAAAGCATTGCGGCCTCATTTATCGATGGGAAATATCTCTTTTCTTACTGATGTCGGAATTATTCTGGTTGGAGGACTTTTGTTTCGGGATATTGACGGAATGATTTACGGCATGATAGTGAATATACTGTCTGCGGTTGTTATTGATAAAATGATATATGGCATGAATTCAGGCAAAGTAGCCTTTATCGTCACAAAAAACGGAAAGAGAATATGTGATGTGATTGATGAATGCAGTCAGCGCGGAAGCACTATTCTTAAGGCACAGGGAGGATATCAGCAGGACGATATTCAGGTGGTAATGTGTGCATGCAACAGTAAGGAAATGTACCAGGTGCGTAAATCCGTAAAAGATACAGACCCGGACTCTTTTATTGTGGTTGTTGAGTCTCATGAGGTGCACGGAGAGGGCTTTAAAATGACAAATATTGGAGAAGCAGAGAACTGAAACATACCTGAAACAAATATAGTGTGAAGATTGTATTTTAGCCTGAAAAAAGCTATACTAATATAGTGATGTAGCGGTTTTATGGCTGAAATTATATATTTGGGAGGTAATTACATGTTAGAAAACTGGATTAAACCACAAATTCCGGAGGAGGAAGAACTGGATGAGCGCCTGCATGCAGCACGCTCTAAGCTGTCTGTTCTTCAGATGCAGATTAAGGAGCATGGACTGCCTGTACTTGTGCTGTTTGAGGGCTGGGGTACTGCAGGAAAGGGCAGTGTGCTCGGTAAGGTAATCAAGAATATTGATCCGCGATTTTTCAAGGTCGCAACCATGGACGAGCCGACAGAGGAGGAAAGACGCAAGCCTTTTTTATATCGGTATTTTGTAAAGATTCCGGCAAAGGGGAAGCTTGAGTTTCTTGATTCGGGCTGGATGGATGAGGTAGTAAAGGATGTACTGCACGACAAGATAGGAGAGAAGGAGTACAAGAAGAAAATTGAAAGCGTGAAGCGCTTCGAGCGACAGCTGACTGACAATGGTTATCTTGTTATGAAATTTTTCTTCCAAATCAGCCGGAAGGAACAAAAAAAACGTATTGAGGTATTAAAGGAGAATAAGGATACCAGATGGCGTGTCAGTGGAGATGAAGACTGGCAGAATAAGCATTATGACAAGTGTATGCATGTGTTTGACAGATATCTGAATGATACAAATTCGCCTGCAGATCCTTGGTATATAGTTGATGCAAAGAATAGAAAATGGGCTGAGCTTCAGGTGCTGGAGACGCTGGTTAGTGGAATAGAGACAGCACTTAAAAACAGTAATCTTGCTGTGCCGCTGTTACAGAATGTGTTCCCGCTTGAGAAGATTCCAAAGCTTTCTGAGATATCACTTGATAAGGAACTATCTGAGGAAGAATACAAAAAGGAACTCAAAAATCTGCAGTCTAAGCTTAGCGAGCTGCATAACAGGCTATACAGGCGAAAGATTCCTGTTGTCATAGCATATGAGGGCTGGGATGCGGCAGGAAAGGGTGGAAATATAAAGAGAATCACAGGGGCGCTGGATCCGAGAGGCTTTGAGGTGCATCCGATTGCAAGTCCGCTGCCAAACGAGAAAGCCAGACACTATCTGTGGAGATTTTGGAATCGTCTTCCTAAGACCGGGCATATAGCTATTTTTGACAGGACATGGTATGGCAGGGTTATGGTAGAAAGACTAGAGGGCTTTTGCAGCGAGAATGAATGGCAGCGTGCTTACAATGAGATTAATGAATTTGAAAAGGAGCTGTCAGACTGGGGTGCTGTCATTATAAAGTTCTGGGTGCAGATTGATAAGGATACACAGCTGGCTCGATTTGAGGAACGCCAGAATACTCCGGAAAAGCAATGGAAGATTACCGATGAGGACTGGAGAAACAGAGAAAAATGGGATCTGTATGAGACTGCTGTAAATGAGATGCTAAAGAAAACCAATACCACATACGCACCATGGCATGTGCTTGAGTCAAACGACAAGAAATATGCGAGAATCAAGGCTCTTAAGATTGTGATTGATGCGATTGAAGCTGCTTTGGATAATAAAACAGATAAAAAGTAAAAACAGATGTATATAAACAGAGATATGTAAAAAAGAAGCCGGAATAAATCCGGCTTCTTTTAAAGTGTTGGTAAATTAATTTGGGTACAAAAAATGCGCCTCCAGGGGCTCGAACCCTGCACACCCTGATTAAGAGTCAGGTGCTCTACCAAATGAGCTAGAAGCGCAAACATCTGTGTGAATATCTGTGTCACACGGACAAATGATATTATACACAGGGTTTTACAAAAATGCAAGTACTTTTTTTGAAAAATTTAAAAAATTATAAAAAAGACTTTAAAACACTAAGTACTCCGTTTTCCCAGTAAGGCGCACAGGTGTGTTTTGCGGCTGCGATAACTTCCTGGCGGGCATTTGAGACGGCGTAGCTTATACCGGCATTTTGAAGCATCTCAATATCATTCAGATTGTCACCGAAACAGCATACTTCGTCCGGAAGCAGGTCGAATCTGTCTATGAGGTATGAGAGTGCAGTCCATTTGCTGACACCCTTTGCGTTGCAGTCTACCCATTCCTTGCCGGCGGCTGCCAGGTGAGCTTTTTTATTCCATGCCGGAATGAAAACCGGTGTACACAGCTCTTCGCATTTGTCGGGATGAAAGACAGTGAATTTGATGATGTCATTTCTGTCAAGCCTTGTGATGTCATCAACCTCACGCATCTCAAAGCCGTATGAATCACGAAGCAGATGAAAGATTGGGCTGCCACCATCCTCTGCAAAGCAGAAATCAGGAGTAGCAGCAAAGTAATCGCATGCAGGCAGCTCATCGCGGACCATCCGGCACATGCCCTTCCATATATCCTCGTCCATAGGATAGGTTTTCAGGATTTCCTTTGGAGTGCGCACGACTGTTCCTCCGTCTGTTATATACAAAAGCTTGTGCTTTATCGGAGCAAACAGCTTAAATTCGCTTGAAAACTGTCTGCCGGAACAGACTACAAATATTATTCCTTTGTCTATGAGCCTGTCGATGACAGACATGTACTCAGGATCTATGAGCAGTGAGCCGTCCTTTACAAGTGTTCCGTCTATATCTGTTGCTATTAGTTTTATCATTATTTATCTCCCCAGGCGTATATCTTTTGAATATTCAACTATATCATTATAAGAAATTATAATCTCATATGCAAGAGACTTATAGTGTATTTATTACTGTTTGTGAAAGAAAAAACAGAACAAAAAAACAGAATATATTGAAAGTTTCCTGCTCATATTGTATCATAGTAATACTGGCTTCATCTTTAATGCGTTGAAGCAATAAAAACTAAGGGGACGATATTTACTATGATAGTAGCACTTATTGAAAAAGTTTATTCTTTTTTGTGGGGAGATCTGATACACATTCCACTGCCCGGCGGTGGGAGTGTGGGAATCTCCCTGCTTATAATTCTTTTAATTCCGACAGGAATTTATTTTACTGTAAGGACAAGGCTTTTACCAATCAGAATGTTTCCGGACATGATAAAGGCACTGACAGGCAAAAAGGAAAACAAGGACAGCCTGTCCACGTTCCAGACACTCATTGTCTCTACGGCGACGAGAGTGGGCATGGGTAATCTGGTTGGTGTTGTGGCTGCCATATCAGTGGGAGGCGCAGGTGCGGTTTTCTGGATGTGGATAACAGCCATTATAGGTTCATCCACGGCTTTTGTGGAGGCTACACTGGCACAGCTTCACAAGGAGCCGGATCCATTGTACTCAGGCTATCGTGGAGGTCCGGCGTATTACATACACCATTACTTTGAGGATAAATCAGGCAAAAAGAAAAAACATGTTATTATAGCTGTTTTGTTTGCTATATCCGGACTAATCTGCTGGTGTGGCATAAGTCAGGTTATAAGCAATTCAGTTACATCGTCATTTGAAAATGCATTTGGCATACCACCTATTTACACTACCGTAATTTTAGTTGCAGTGGCTGCTGTAATAGTGCTTAGGAAAAATGCTACGGTAAAGGTGCTTGACATAGTTGTTCCTATCATGGCGGTGTGCTATTTTGCCATAACCATTTTTATCATAATTAAAAATATAGGCATGATGCCATCGGTTTTTTCAAGGATATTTGAGGAAGCCTTCGGTATCAGGCAGGTGGCTGCGGGAGGCTTTGGAGCGGTGCTCATGAATGGTGTAAAGAGAGGTCTTTTTTCAAATGAGGCAGGCTCAGGCTCAGCTCCATGCGCTGCAGCGGCGGCAGAGTGCGATACTCCTGTAAAGGCAGGACTGACGCAGGCGCTCGGTGTATTTATAGATACGATAGTGATTTGCAGCTGTACGGCAATGATCATGCTCACTGCACCGGAGAATATAGTGGCAGGGAAAGAGGGCATGGATTTATTACAGTCAGCTATGAGGTATCATCTTGGAGATTTTGGAGTTATTTTTATAGCAGTCACATTGTTTTTATTCAGCTTTTCCACTTTCCTTGGTATACTTTTTTATGCAAGGAGTAATGTTGCGTACCTGTTTGGGGATAACTGGATTTCACAGACCATGTACAAGGTGCTGGCTCTTGTTATGCTGTTTGTAGGCGGTATCGCGGCATACACATTTGTCTGGGATCTCGGAGATGTAGGAATCGGCCTTATGACTATATTCAATACAGGTATTCTCTATCTGATGGGTGGACAGGCAATAAAGGAGCTGCGAGTCTTTGAGGAGAGTAATAAAGCACAAAGCAATAGTCAATGCTCACAGCAGGGTGATAACGTAACGCAATAACAATAGGAGATATATATATGAAAAGAGAATCATTTAAATCACGTCTGGGATTTATACTGGTAAGTGCAGGATGCGCTATAGGAATAGGCAATGTATGGCGTTTTCCGTATGTGACAGGGCAAAATGGTGGAGGCATTTTTGTGCTGTTTTATCTTATATTTTTGGTATGCATGGGGCTTCCGGTGCTTACTATGGAGCTTGCTGTAGGCCGAGCCAGCAGAAAAAGTGCTGTGATGAGCTACAAGGCACTTGAGAAGGAGGGCAGTAAATGGCATATTCACGGATGGATAGCCATGTTTGGCTGCTACATGCTCATGATGTATTACACAACAGTCTCAGGCTGGATGGTTGCGTATTTCTTTAAATTCCTAAAGGGAGATTTTACATCAGGCATGAATGCAGATGATGCGGCAGCTGCATTTGGAAGCCTCCTTGCAGATCCAAAGCAGATGGCTTTTTGGATGATAATTACGGTAGTACTTGGCTTTTTGGTGTGCAGCCGTGGTCTGCAGAATGGACTTGAGAAAATCAGTAAATTTATGATGAGTGCTCTGCTTTTACTTATTATAGTCCTTGCAGTGCACAGTATCACGCTTTCAGGGGCATTGGAAGGAGTGAAATTTTATCTTGTTCCAAATCTGGATGCGGTTTCTGAGATTGGAATAAAGAATGTCATAACAGCAGCCATGAATCAGGCGTTTTTTACGCTGAGTCTGGGTGTAGCTGCGATGGAGATATTCGGCAGCTATATGGGAAAGGACTGCACTCTTGCAGGTGAGGGTGCCAAAATATGTGCTCTTGATACATTTGTGGCTATCATGTCAGGTCTTATCATTTTCCCGGCTTGCTTTAGCTATGGGGTGGAGGTAGGCGCAGGACCAAGCCTTATCTTTATCACTTTGCCAAATGTATTTGTAAATATGCAGGGAGGCCGTATATGGGGCTGTCTTTTCTTCTTGTTTATGACCTTTGCAAGCTTTTCAACCGTTATCGCAGTATTTGAGAATATCATGTCATTTGCCATTGATATGTTTGGCTGGTCCAGAAACAAGGCTGCGCTAATAAATGGTGTGATAATACTTATTGCAAGTATGCCGTGTGTGCTTGGATACAATGTGTGGAGCAATCTGCACCTCATAGGAGGCAGGGATGTGCTTGACAGCGAGGACTTTATGGTAAGCAATCTGCTTCTTCCGATTGGCTCCCTTGTCTATCTGCTTTTTTGCGTGACAAAGTGGGGCTGGGGCTTTGATAAGTATATAGATGAGGCAAATACAGGAGCAGGACTTAAGATTTCAAGGAAGCTTAAGCCGTATTTTCAGTTCATACTGCCGCTTTTAATTTTGTTTATTTTTATCCAGGGATTGATATAGTTATGTATTTTTTGGAAATCAGACAGGAGAGTGTAAAACATGTTAGATCAGAATACTTTTATAGAGACAGTACAGAGCGTGGCCGAGATTATCCGTACTTCAGCGGAGCCGATAGGCAGAGATGAAATCATGTCTTATTTTAAGGATATGGAGCTCAATAAGGCACAGGAGGACATGGTATTTGAATTTCTCATCACACCGCATGAGCAGGAGAATGAGAGTGCAGGCGATTATGAGGATGAATCAAATGAGGACGAATTACATGGGGATGAAGCGTCTGAAAATGCTGCATTGAACAATATAATTTACTCAGAAGGCGATTCGATGGATGCCATAGCAGGTGGGAAAAATAATAAAGATAATCAGGATAATGAAGCTGAGCCTGACATAGACGAGGACAGCCTTATCCCGGATTCACCTATGTTCAGGATGTATCTTGAGGAGCTTGAAGAGATACCTGATTACACAAAGGCCGAGCAGGACGATATGTACAAAAAGCTACTCGCAGGTGATGAGAGTGTGATACACACTATATCAAATTTCTGGCTCAAAAGTGTGCTTGCCATGGCAAAGAAGCTTGCCGTTACATCAGAGGGCTTTGAGGATGTAGTACAGGAGGGAAACATGGGACTTTTCATGTGCCTTACTGAGCTCTGCGGCTGCGGGGATGAGATAGATGTGGAAAAAGAGCTTTTGGATGCCATAGAGGAGTCTATGAAAGAGTGTATCAGGGAGCAGACCGGTGAGGATGAGAGCGAGAATACGGTGGTAGGAAAGGTTTCATTGGTAAACCGTGCAGTGGAGAAACTAAAATCCGATAAGGGTTTCGAGCCGAGCCTTAGTGAGCTTTCGGGCTACACCGGCGTAGATGAGGAGGAGCTTGAAAAGCTTCTGGAGCTTATCAAAAAGGCTGATGTGGAGAAAAATAAACAGGACAGTAAATAATCTGTGGCATTTGTAGATTTGTGTCATATATTAAACCATACCTGAATATATGAAAGGATGGAAAATATATGGCACGATTTACTAATCAGGCACAGCTTCGTTATGGCAACAATGTAGCCAATTCAAATATAGCAGTCGGAGAAATACTGGAGGTGCTTTCTGCTACGAAAACAGCAGTCAAAAACACCTACAATCAAAACGATACAATAACCTATGTGGTGAGTATCGTAAACTCCGGAAATACCGCAATAAACGGTCTGACACTTTCTGACAATCTAGGTGCTTATACCTTTAACACCAACACTCTTGTACCATTAACCTATGTGAATAACACCGTAAAATACTATACAAACGGCACACTCCAGGCAGCGCCTGCAGTAACCCAGGGACCGCCTCTTAGCATCACAGGCATAAATGTCCCTGCAGGTGGCAATGCAACTGTCATCTATGAGGCAGCGTTAAATGAGTATGCTCCTCTTGGCACAGAGGCATCTGTCACAAACACCGCTACAGTAAGCGGCACAGGAATCACTCCGGTCACAGCAGCAGAGACAGTAAATGCCGAGGCTGCACCAAATCTTGCAATTACAAAGTCTGTAAGCCCTGTTCCAGTGACGGAAAACGGTACACTGACCTATACCTTCAGGATTCAAAACTACGGAAGTGTTGCAGCTACCAATACCACAGGAGTGGTTATAACAGACACATTTGCTCCGGTTCTTAGTAATCTTACAGCGGCATTAAACGGCACAGCCTGGACTGCAGCTACGGATTACACTTACAATGAGGCGACAGGCACATTTTCTAGCACTGCAGGTGCAATCACTGTTCCGGCTGCAACCTACACACAGGATAGTACGACAGGAGCGTGGGTTGTCACACCGGGCGAGAGCACGCTTGTCATCACAGGAACCGTGTAGCAGCGGTGATTAATAAGGTTTAAGAATTGTTTAATTTGAGGGATAAAAGTTGAAATATTTATGCAAACTATGTAAAATAAATGTAGCTGTTTATGAATAAGATGATGAAGATAATCATCGGCAGTTTAAAATGATTAACCGGGGGATAAGACAAATGAATAATGCACAGTTAGTGATAGACGAAGTAAAAAAGGCAGTAAAGGGCAAGGATGATTGTATCATCAAGGCATTTGCTGCCTTTTTGGCAGGTGGACATATACTGCTTGAGGATGTGCCGGGAGTGGGAAAGACTACGCTTGCAGTAGCCTTTTCAAGGGCGATGGCTCTTGAGAATCACAGGGTACAGTTTACTCCGGATGTGCTGCCTGCGGATATACTTGGCTTTTCGATGTATCAGAAGCAGACCGGAGAATTTGTGTACCATGAGGGCGCTGTGATGTGTAATCTGTTTCTGGCAGATGAGATTAACAGGACAAGTCCCAAAACACAGTCGGCGCTTTTGGAGGTCATGGAGGAGGGAAATGTCACTGTGGATGGAGAAAGCAGGAAAGTACCAAAGCCTTTTATAGTAATGGCCACTCAAAATCCAAAGGGCAGCGCCGGTACACAGCTATTGCCGGAGTCACAGCTTGACAGGTTTATGATATGCATGAGCATGGGATATCCTTCACATGAAGCAGAGGTGGATATCGCAAAGGGCAAAAGTGTAAAGGCTGATGAGTATACGATAAAGCCTGTTATGAATGCACAGGGACTTGTTGAGATGCAGGGAGAGGTCGAGCAGGTGTTTATACATGACAGTATTTATTCGTACATTGTGGATCTGGTTGATGCGACAAGGACAAGTCCGTACATTGAGCTTGGAGTGAGCCCGAGGGGTACGATTGCGTGTGTGAGGATGGCAAAGGCATATGCGTATCTGAGTGGGCGAAGCTATGTCATACCATCTGATGTGGTTTCTGTATTTGCGGATGTGACAAAGCACAGAATCGTGCTAAATACCAAGGCGAGAGTATCACATGTATCAGAGCTTTCAGTGATAGATGAGATACTAAAGGCTGTTAAACAGCCGACAACTTATGTGAAAAAGGCGGGAAATCGTGATTAGTTTTTTGATAGGAATAATTACTGCAGCAATAGTTTTTTATATGTCGATGATATACGGTAATGCTGCACTGGCACTGCTTGGCTGCTTTATGTGTGTGTTTATGGTGCTGACATTTATAGCATTGCTTGTAAAGGCGCACCGGGCAGTGGCAGCTATAAACATTCCGATAGCTATCGCCACACAGGGCGAGAGTATCAGGGTGAGTCTTTTCTGCCGGCTGAAGGAGGCAGGCTTCGATGGTGTTAAATACCGTGTAACGGTGAAAAATAATTTATCCAGCGAAAAAAGTACAAAATGGTTGTCAGGAGGCAGTGATTTTTTGTACAGCGTAAACCTGTGCGGCAATTATGAATTTGAGCTTGTAAGGATAAAGCTATATGATTTTTCGAGGCTTTTTTATGTCACGAAAAGAGTTAAAAAATATGCAAATGTTGAGGTGATGCCGCAGATTGATGAGATTCCTGTGAGGATAACGGACAGAGTAAGAAATTTCTTTGGGGATTCTGATATCTATGATGATTTAAGACCGGGATATGATCCGTCGGAGCTGTTTGATGTCAGAGAGTTTCAAAATGGTGACAGGCTGCAGAGTGTGCACTGGAAGCTTTCTGCAAGGACTGATGAGCTGATGGTAAAGGAGAACAGCCTGCCAAAGGCATGTGCGGTGGCCATAGTAGCAGATTTAAGGGGGATAAAGAAGGGCAGACAGGCGGATGCTTTTATGAAGCTTCTTGTCTCACTTTCTTTTTCGCTTATGGATCAAAAATGCTCTCATTATGTGGCGTGGTATGATACCTCAATAAACGATATTGTGAGAGCCAGAGTGGATGACGAGGAGGGCTTTTACATATTTTTGAACAGCTTTCTTAAAATAAAGCCGGATACAAAGACGGATGCAGCTTTTTTGTATGAGGAAAAGTACCGGGCAGAAAAGCTGGTGTGTCTGCTTATCGTGGACGGAAAGCTTCAGATAAAAAAGGGAGAGGAGATAGTTGGCAGAGCGGATGAAAAAAATGAGATTGTCATTTAGGAAAAGCTGCTGGCAGAGGTCTGATATAAATGAGATAAAGCCTGATTACAATAATACGTTTACAGTGTTTGGTGTCCTGCTTACTGAGCTTGCCAATGCTGCTGCGGCAGTATTTCTTACAGTGTGTGCAGTGTCTGTTGTGAATACTACTGTTTCACATGTGAGATGCCCATATTATGTGTATGTGTGGCTGTTTATTTTTTCGGTGATAAGCGGCTTTATAAACAGGCTTACATCGCTTGACACAAGAAAATGGGTGCGCCATGCGATAAATACGGGGCTGCTGCTTGTATTTTTGCTTGGAGTGTTTATTGCAAACTGGCAGGCTGCAGAGCATATAAAAGACGGCTTTTTGTATGTAAAGGGCAGGTATCTTGAGATAATAAATGTGTACTATGGCACTTCATTTGTCTGTCCAAAGGGCGATAAAGCCTTTGCGGGGGCATTTGTTGGCTTTGTATCGTTTATAGTTATGCTTTTGCTGGTGACACTGGCGGTTCAAATTAAAAGAAGACGCATGCTCACATTATTTCCAGCGCTTATGCTTGCGGTACAGCTGTGCATAGGCAAAAGCCCAAGTGTCAGCGAGGTTGTTATGCTCACGCTGTGTACACTCTGGTGTTTTATCGCAGATGGCAACGCACGTACAGTGGCAGGATATGATGCAAATGGCAGTGCACAGGGCAATGAGGCTTTAAGGATAGTGTCGTCTTTTTTATATATGGCAGCAGTGTCAGCAATACTTTTCATATGTGTATTTACATTTAAACCTCTTGCTGATACACTTGCCGACAAAAAGCCACAGATGCTTGCTTTTCAAAAGGACTTGGAGGGCAGCGTAAAGTCATTCTTCAGCACAGGAATGGATATGCAGGACGGCACAGTTAGCAATCACTATCCAAGCTACAGTGAAAAAACAGTGATGACGGTAGAAGCAAAGGCAGGAGTACCTTCTAATATTTATCTGAGAAGCTTCTACGGTGATACCTATGAGAATGGCAGATGGATTAAAAAGTCTGATTTTTCCGGGATGGAAAAAGAGTATCACGATGCTTCAAGGATGACAGCCTGGCAGACTACAATCGGATTAGCCACGCTGCTCGATGGCTATTATGATGATGAGACTAATCCGGCCACCGAAAAGTATACAATCACGATGGAGAAGCTTTCCACCAAATACACCTATTTGCCGTACTGTATCGACCCATACAGTATAGATGCCAAGGGTGATATAGATTTTGACGAAGACTTTTTTATCACAAAGGATAAAGGAACAAAGACTATCGAGGTATCGGCGTGTCCAGGCTTTTTCGATGGTAGTCTGGAAATGTCTATCCTTGAGCCTGAGCAGCCTCTTGAGGTCAACAATGATTTCTATGCGGCATACAATGATTATGTAATGAAAAACTATACTGCAAAGCAGGGCGGTGACGGGATTGTTGCGGAGGATGCGAAGCTGCTTCTTAGGACAGGACAGCTCACAAGTAATATGATGTACACAGGCTATATAAGAGAAAATGATGCCAACAGGATTGCGGCAGCACAGCTGGTGCAGCAGTTTCTGACATCGAAGGCTTTTAAGTACAGCAAAAATCCTCCTTCCACTGGCGGTAAGGATGTGGTTGAAAATTTTCTCTCAAATAGCAGGCAGGGTTTTTGTGTGCATTTTGCATCGGCGGGTACCATGATACTCAGACAGATGGGCGTTCCATGCCGCTATGTAAGCGGATACTGTGCAAAGGAGGACAGCTTCAAATCCGGTGAAAATGATGAGGATATATGCGAGGTGAAGGATTCGCAGTCGCATGCCTGGGTTGAAATATATCTGGATGATTTCGGATGGATTCCTGTGGAGATGACACCGGGATATTTTGAGTATGTGACAGGTGAGAATCCGTTTGACTATATTGGTGTCAAAGGAAAGAAAACGAATGCCGGTGATGCTTTTAATGATACTGAGAATATGAATGATGCTGCGGTAAATGAAGATAATGCATATGAAGATAATGCAGATGAAGATAATGCAGATGAAGATAATGCAGATGAAGATGCAACAGACGAAGATGCAGAAAATACAGATGTAAAAAATGATGGCAGTGAGAATGCTTATGGTTCACAGTCAGGTGCGGATAAGCGTACAGATGCTCAGAATTCAAAAGCAGGACTTCATATCCCACCGGTGATTTTAAAAACCGCACTCTGTGTGATTTTTCTGACTGCATTTACAGCTATCGTAGTTTACATCAAAAGACGAAGAAATATTTTGTGGGAAGCAAGACTTGAAAAAAGGGTGAAAAAAGGCCGCTACAGCAGGGCTGCAATAATGATAAACAACCGCATCTACAAAGGGATGGGACATCCTTCAAAAAACAGGACAGATGAGCTTTATCTGGCTAACCTTAAGGAAAAATACTGCGGACCGGATTATTGTGGAATCCACTGGGACGAGTACATGCGCATCATACAAAAGGCTGTGTATTCATCAGAGGGTATCACAGGTGAAGAATGCTTTATGGTAGTGGAGACATGGAGACGTTTGGAGAAAAAAGATATTAGACATAATTCACAAAAAAATATGTATAAAAACAGCATGATTAACAAAAAATAAATTCGCGGCGAAATTGTGTTGAAATGATAAAGCTTCTGTGATATAAACATAAACAGACGTGTTACTTTTAGGGAGGCATTTGTCGTACATAACTTTTAACAGGGTTAGTGTATGATAGGTGCCTCCTTTTTTGCCACTGGAGCATAAAAGAATTATAGGTGCAAATCAATACATACCCCGCATTTATAGGAGGAAAAGCTCATGAAAGACAAAATTTTTGGTGTCCTGCAGAGAGTAGGACGAAGCTTCATGCTTCCAATTGCAATCCTTCCGGTAGCAGGCTTGCTGTTAGGACTCGGAAGCTCATTCACCAACACAACAACAATTGAGACCTATGGTTTACAGTGGCTGCTAGGAGATAAGACTATACTTCATGCACTTCTTGTAATCATGAATGCGGTCGGAAGTGCTATATTCGATAACCTTCCACTCATTTTTGCGGTTGGAGTAGCAATCGGAATGGCAAAGAAGGAAAAAGAGGTGTCAGCACTTTCGGCAGTCATAGCATACTTTGTTATGAATGTATCAATCAATGCGATGCTCAAGATTTCCGGAAAAATCCTTGCAGACGGAAGCATTGCAAAGGATGTGCTCGATGGAACCATCACATCAGTATGCGGTATCCAGTCACTGCAGATGGGTGTGTTTGGCGGAATTATCGTAGGACTTGGAGTGGCAGCACTGCACAATCGTTTCTACAAGATTGAGCTGCCGAATGCATTGTCATTTTTCGGTGGAACAAGATTTGTGCCTATCATATCAACAGTGGTATATCTTTTTGTAGGAATCTTAATGTATTTTATCTGGCCGACAGTGCAGAACGGAATCTATGCACTCGGCGGAGTGGTGACAGGAACAGGATATTTCGGAACACTTCTCTTTGGTATCATTAAGAGAGCACTTATTCCATTCGGACTGCACCATGTATTTTACATGCCGTTCTGGCAGACAGCGGTCGGTGGAACAATGGAGGTTGCAGGACATATGGTCGAGGGTGGACAGAACATCTTCTTCGCACAGCTTGCAGACTCTGCAAACATTGCACATTTCAGTGCCGATGCCACAAGATATTTCTCGGGAGAGTTCATTTTTATGATTTTCGGACTTCCGGGAGCAGCACTTGCAATGTTTAAATGTGCAAAGCAGGAAAAGAAAAAACAGGCAGGAAGCCTTTTGCTTTCAGCAACACTTGCATGTATGTTTACAGGAATCACAGAGCCTCTTGAGTTCTCATTCCTTTTCGTAGCACCGGCTCTCTTTGCAGTACAGGTAGTGCTTGCAGGAAGCGCATACATGATTGCACATATTTTAAACATTGCTGTAGGACTTACTTTCTCAGGCGGATTACTTGATTTCTTCCTGTTTGGTATATTACAGGGCAATGAAAAGACAAGCTGGATGCTCGTGATTCCGGTGGGAATAGTATATTTCTTACTGTATTACTTTATTTTCAGCTTCCTTATAAAGAAGTTTGATTTCAAGACTCCTGGCCGTGAGGATGACGATACAGAGACAAAGCTCTACACCAAGGCAGATGTAAATGCAAGAAAAGCTGCCAGGGATACCAGGGCTTCTGACAACAAAGCGACTGTAGACGAGCTCTCGCAGACTATATCACGAGGTCTCGGCGGCAAAGTCAATATCTCAGATGTGGACTGCTGTGCGACAAGGCTTCGTATCACAGTAATTGACCCTGACAAGGTAAACGATGCGCTTCTTAAATCAACAGGAGCATCAGGAGTTGTGCACAAGGGACAGGGCGTACAGATTATCTATGGACCAAGAGTAACAGTGATAAAATCAGACCTGGAGGATTATCTTGCGAGTGTGACAGAGGAGCACTTCGAGGATGATGCAGTAGAAAATAATACAGCAGGCACAGATGAAGCAAAGAACGAAAATGCAGCTTCAGATAAAGCACAGGAATCTGATGTGAAAGCAGAAAAGGAAGCCGGCGACGTAAAAGAGCCGACAAGCACAGTTATCATCTCAAGTCCTATGACAGGAATAGCAGCTGACCTCTCGACAGCGCCGGATGAGGCATTTGCAAGCAAAATGATGGGTGACGGAGCTGTAGTTACACCTGAGGAGGGAGTTGTTGTAGCACCTGAGGATGGAACGGTTTTATTCGTTTTTGATACAAAGCATGCTTTGGGATTTACAACCGACTCAGGAATTGGTATGATAATCCATGTAGGAATTGATACAGTAAAGCTCGAGTGTAAAGGATTTGATGTACAGGTTGAGGCAGGTCAGCATGTCAATAAGGGCGATGTGCTCATGAAGCTTGACCTTGACTACTTAAAGGCGAACGCACCATCAGTTACCACTCCTGTCATCTGCACAGAGCTAAAGGATAATCAGAAAATCCGCCTTATCACAGACGGAGCAATTAAGGCAGGAGAGCCTCTCTACGCAGTTGACACCTACGAGAAGTAATAAGATGTCAGGGGAACGATATGTACAGAATCACAAAGGTCTTAAATCACAATACAGTGCTTGCGGTAAAGGACAAGAGCGCAAGAGAATATCTTATAGTCGGAAAGGGTGTGGGTTTTGGAAAGAAAATTACACAGTCTGTCGAGCCAACGGAAGAGGATTCACTGTATGAGCTGACCCAGACAAGGGACAGAGGTCCGGCGAAGGATATAGTAAAATCCATTGAGCCGGAGTATCTTGAAATCGCAAACACACTGCTCGATAATGCAGAGCATGAGTTTGGACATATAGACAGAAGCATATTGTTCCCTATGGCAGATCATATAGCATTTGCTGTAAAGCGTATGGAAAACAAAGAACAGATCAGCAATCCTTTAAACGATGACATCCGTGTGATGTTTTATAGGGAGTACAAGATAGCTGAGAATATACGCCATATACTAAAGGATAAAAAACAAATTGATATAATTGATGATGAGATCGGCTACATTACTCTTCATATTCATACATCCTTAAACAATTCAAAGGTATCGGATGCCATGGAGATGGCGGCAGCAGTTCGAAAATGCGCCACATTTATAGAGGAAAAGATCGGAAAGCACATAGATGTCACTACTATGGCCTACAACCGCCTCATGAACCATATCCGCCACATGGTATCAAGAGCCGCGACCGGAGAAAAATTAAAGGTTGATCTCAATCAGTTTATCGAGAAAAATTACCCGGAGTCATTCGCACTGGCCAGTGAGATATGTAAGGAGCTTGGAAAGGACTTAAATCATGAGTTTTTGGACAATGAAACAGGCTATCTTGCCATACATATCGAGCAGATTAAGTGCGATGAGATGGTAAGTGAATAATAAAATGTGAAAACCTTCCCGCACATCAGGTTATGTGAGGGGAGGTTTTTTCGTAAGATTATATACAAATCTTTTACAATGTGGTACACTACATAGTTGTATCAACAAACATCATATACACAAAATACATATGAAATCAATTTAAAGGAGATATATATACCATGAAACTCGGCATAGTCGGACTTCCGAACGTCGGAAAGTCTACATTATTCAACTCACTCACAAAGGCAGGAGCGCTTTCAGCAAACTATCCTTTTGCTACAATCGACCCAAACGTAGGTATTGTTTCAGTGCCTGACGAGAGAATCGTAAAGCTCGGAGAGCTCTATCACACAAAGAAGGTTACACCTGCAACAATCGAATTTGTTGATATCGCAGGTCTTGTGAAGGGAGCCAGCAAGGGTGAGGGACTTGGAAACCAGTTCCTTGCAAATATCCGTGAGGTAGATGCAATCGTGCACGTAGTGCGTTGCTTTGAGGACACAAACATCATCCATGTAGATGGCTCTGTAGACCCTGCAAGAGATATCGAGACAATCAATCTTGAGCTTATTTTCTCGGATGTTGAGATTCTCGACAGGCGAATTGCAAAGATTGCAAAGCAGGCAAGAATGGACAAGACACTTGCGAAGGAGCTTGAGCTTGTCGAGGCAGTAAAGGCTCATCTTGAGGACGGAAAGATGGCCAGAACCTTTGAAGTGCCTGATGATGAGGATGCACAGCTTTGGTTCAAGGGCTATAATCTCCTTACAGCAAAGCCTACCATCTACGCTGCAAACGTATCAGAGGATGACCTCGCAGATGACGGCGCAAGCAATCCGCATGTTGCAAAGGTAAGAGAAATGGCAAAGGAAGAGGGCGCAGAGGTATTTGTTATCTGTGCACAGATTGAGCAGGAGCTTGCAGATCTCGATGAGGACGAAAAGAAGGAGTACCTTGAGGATTTAGGTGTTGAGTCAAGCGGTCTCGATAAGCTTGTAGCAGCCAGCTATTCACTTCTCGGACTTATTTCATTCCTCACAGCAGGAGAGGATGAGTGCCGTGCATGGACTATAAAGAAAGGTACAAAAGCACCACAGGCAGCCGGCAAGATACATACTGATTTCGAGCGTGGCTTCATCAAGGCGGAGGTAGTCAACTATCAGGATCTTCTCGACAACGGAAGCCTTGCAGCCGCAAGAGAAAAGGGAATTGTAGGCATGGAAGGAAAAGAGTACGTTGTTAAGGACGGAGATGTAATTCTTTTCAGATTTAATGTATAATTTTATGAATAAAACACTTTTATAAGCACAAAATCAAAAAGAAACGCATAAGATAGACCAAGGGAGGTCTGTTTTATGCGTTTTCTGGATTTATGCGAAAAAGAGGTTGTGAGCGTGGAGGAGGGCAGGTTCATAGGGCATGTGCGGGATTTGGAGTTTGACCCGGTCTGCGGCAAAATCTGTGCGATTATCGTGCCGGGACCGGGAAAATACATGGGAATATTTTGCAGGGATTACGAATATTGTATTCCATGGGTTAAGATTGTGAAGATTGGACCCGATATAATATTGGTAAATATATGTGAGTCTGATATGCGGCGCAAGCTGTTATGATTTTATAAATACAAAAAATTATAAAAAAGTCAAAATCAGTACAAAACATATTGACAACGAAAATTAGTATATATATACTAAAATATGTATAGGTCTTTTTAAATACAGATGATGATTTGAAGTATTATAATGAGAAACAAAGATATTTTGCTTCTTCATACTATATGATACCTACGGAGGGTACAGCATGAAGTGTCCATTTTGCAGTAGTGACAACACAAGGGTAATAGACTCAAGACCGGCTGATGACAACAGCTCTATCAGGCGCAGAAGGCTGTGCGATGATTGCGGCAAGCGTTTCACTACATATGAGAAGGTGGAGACAATCCCGCTCATCGTTATAAAAAAGGATAACAACAGAGAGCAGTATGACCGCTCCAAGATTGAAAAGGGCGTGCTTCTTGCGTGTCACAAGAGACCGATTTCAGCAGATACAATCTCAAAGCTTGTAGATGAGGTCGAGATAGAAATCTTTGCCAGAGAGGAAAAGGAAATCCCTACATCACTCATCGGAGAGCTGATTATGGACAGATTAAAGGACCTTGATGCGGTAGCATATGTGAGGTTTGCATCGGTTTACCGAGAGTTTAAGGATGTCAATACATTTATGACAGAGCTTAAAAAGATGCTTGACACCAAATAGTGTTTAGGCAGCAGGATTTATTTAAAACAGGATGGGAAGGTGCGTATGAACATTTCCGGTATTCGCCCGAGCGAAGGCTTTTATTCATACAATTCCATAAGGGTAAACGAGCTTAGAAACAGCCAGATTATGAGTTCGAAGCAGGCAGTGGATGACACAGCTTCACAGCAATCCATTGCTGATGATACGGCTGATTATGAGGCTGCAAGGGCAAGGCAGAGCTTTACCTCGCTTGATTATGCAAATACATATGATTCCAATGCGAGCTATGAGCTTAAGGGTGCTGACAGTGATATCAGCACACTTGATGTCGCAAAGGCTGTATCCGATTTAGACAAGGATAAGGTATTGCAGCAGTATCAGCGTTTTGTTGGCAGTGCGGATGTCACCGTTATGCAGCAGGCAGCCTTGAATGAACAGATTAACAGGGAGACAGAGAATTTTATACTATGAGTTTTTTATACCCGGGAGAGTACATTGACTCGACATACAGCATAGATTTTGATAAATTATATAAGGAGGGCTACAGGGGCATTATTTTTGATATCGACAACACCCTTGTGACTCATGGTTCGCCTGCTGATGAGCGGGCGATTGCTTTGTTTAAGCACCTTAAGGAGCTTGGTTTTTCGTGCCTTGTGCTCTCAAACAACAAAGAGCCGCGTGTGAAGAGCTTTGCTAAGCAACTTGGGGTAAAGTATATCTACAAAGCAGGAAAGCCCAAGCCATCAGGCTATCGTACAGCAATGGAGAGGCTTGGCACAGATACGAAAAACACTCTTTTTGTGGGAGATCAGATATTTACAGATATCATCGGAGCTAATCTTACGGGCATCAGATCAATACTTGTAGCACCTATTGACCCGCATGAGGAGATACAGATTGTGCTTAAGCGCTTTATTGAAAAGCCTGTAATTGCATGCTACAAGAGGCATTTAAAGAAAGCGAATAAATAATTTTTAACTATTAATATAAATTTTTGGAGGCAGATATATTATGAAGATTGCAATCGGAAACGATCACGCAGCAGTTGAGCTTAAAAAGACAATTATGGAGTATGTTGAGAGCATGGGTCACGAGGTGACCAACTTCGGCACAGATTCAAGTGAGAGCTGCAATTACCCGGAGTATGGTGAGAAGGTGGCTAATGCAGTGGCGTCAGGCGAGTTTGACTGCGGAATACTGATATGCGGTACCGGTGTAGGTATCTCAATAGCAGCCAATAAGGTCAACGGAATCCGTGCGGCAGTGTGCTCAGACACAGCCACAGCACGCCTTGTAAAACAGCACAACAATGCTAATATCATAGCCTTTGGTGAGAGAATTGTGGGTGTTGAGCTTGCAAAGGATATTGTAAAGGCTTATCTGACAGCCGAGTTTGAGGGCGGCAGACACGCAAAGAGAATAGCCATGATATCAGATATCGAGGCAAGAAACTAATATAAAACAAATATAAAACCAATACAAATTCATACAATAGAAAATAAATACTTGAAATGTATTGCTTTTTATTGTAGAATGGACGAATGAGAGAGCTTAGGCTCGCACGATTTAAGGAGGAAGTAACTAATGATTTCAGCAGGAGATTTCAGAAACGGTGTTACTATCGAGTTCGAGGGAAACATCTATCAGATTATCGAATTTCAGCATGTTAAACCAGGAAAAGGTGCAGCATTTGTACGTACAAAGTTAAAGAATATCATCAGTGGTGGTGTTGTTGAGAAGACATTCCGTCCAACAGAGAAATGCCCTACAGCACACATTGATCGTAAGGATATGCAGTATCTTTATGCAGATGATGATTTCTATCATTTCATGGATGTTGAGACATATGACCAGATTGACTTACCAAAGGATGAGGTTGGTGATGCTCTCAAGTTTGTAAAAGAGAACGAGATGTGTAAGGTTTGCTCACACAAGGGCAATGTATTTGCAGTTGAGCCACCACTTTTTGTTGAGCTTACTGTTACAGAGACAGAGCCTGGCTTCAAGGGTGATACAGCAACAGGTGCTACAAAGCCTGCTACAGTTGAGACTGGTGCTACAGTATATGTACCACTTTTTGTTGAGACAGATGATGTTATCAAGATTGATACAAGAACAGGTGAGTACCTTTCACGTGTATAATCTGTAGTTTTATGAGCCTGCACATATTCCGGTATGCTCGGAGTATGTGCAGGCTTTTTTTATTTGTGTGCTGTGTGGCAGGTGAGAATTCCGACAGCAAGCGTCATAAACACGTGTGACACAAGCATAGCCCACAGATATGCGTCTATCCCATGGCGAGGGATGAGAAATACAATCATCAGGATTCTTATCGCACAGGTGAGCAGATTGACAAAAAGCACCTGCTTTGCTTTGCCCAGACCGTGCAGTATGCTGCAGAGCATTCCACTTATGTGCATCAGTGGACACAGAAAACACAGTCTTCTAAGGAAATATCCACAAAGCTTCGATGAGAAAAGAAAATCCCCTATAAAATCAGACAGCAGATAGAATATGCATGTAAAGATAAGTCCAAAGCATAGTCCGAATAAGGCACAGGAGTTTATGGCTTTTGTGATTTTTGTATCCTTTCCGGCGGCATTTGCTTCAGAAACAGATGGCAGAAGCATCACGCAGGCACAGCTGCAAAGCACACCGGGAAATAAAAGCACGGGAAGGGTGAGACCGGAAATGGTTCCAAATATGTCAAGGGCCAATGCCGGTGATAGTCCGTAGAGCTTAAGAGTTCTCGGGATAAGCACATTTTCGACGGAGGATGAAAAGCTTGCCAATATGTAGTTTAGTGATAAAGGAATGAAAAGCGCAGCCATGCCATAGGCTGTTGTTTTCAGGCTTTTGACGGATATTTTAAAGTATGAGAAATCTTTTTTTATTGTGATAACGGAAAAGACGGTTGCGCTCGCTTCGCCTGCCACGATGCCGTATATAGAGTATACAGGCTTAAAGCAGCTGCCACCGTCAGATAGTATTGCGTATATCAGATAGCAGGTGCCAATGCGTGCGGTCTGCTCAATTAATTGTGTGGCAGCTGGAACGGCTGCTTTTTTCAATCCATAATAGTATCCGTTTATGCAGGAATGGATAGCAGCGGGCAGAATGGAAAAGGACAGCGCCTTGACAAGTTCTGTACAGCGCGGCTCACTTAAAATACAAAGGCTTATGTAGTTGGCATTGGAATACATAATAATTGTGAGTAAAAGAGCAATGGTGGCTGACATAATTATTGCGCAAATGAGTATAATCTGCCTGTTTTGAGGCTTTTCGGCAACAAGCTTTGATGTAGCGGTCTGAAAGCCGTTGCAGCAGAGTGACATGCATACGGACATGAGTGGAATTACAAGCTGATAGAGTCCCAGACCTGTTGAGCCCATGACGTTATTAAGAAATATGCGAAAGAAAAAACCCATAAACCGACTGGTTGTACCGGCAAGTGTCAGGAAAATAGTTCCGGTTACAAGTGGATTGGATAAATATTTTTTTACAATCAAAAAATCACCTGTCATATGTTGTCTTAGAAGTATATGTGCTTCTTTGGATATATATGACAGTTATCGTTATATTAAATTTGTAAGATTAACCCATAAAGTGGCGGATAGCCTTGGCTACGCCGTCATTTTCGTTTGTGTCGGTGACGTAATCAGCCTGTGCCTTAAGCTCATCGGTTGCATTTCCCATGGCCACGCCGATGTGTGCGGCTTTTACGATAGCCATGTCGTTTTCGGTGTCACCGACAGCCATTGTCTCATCAGCTGCTATATTCAGGATCTGGGCCAGCTTATGAAGTGCCACACCTTTGTCAACGCCTGCTTTTGTGAATTCCAGATTGCCGTAGCCACCGCTTACGAGCGTGATTTCAGGGATTTTTTTCAGGTACTCAAATACTTCGTCGCGGCAGTAGTAGTTATCATCTGCATCCTTTGGAAAATTGATGGTCATTTTCTGCATATGGTAATTGTTTTCGCGCATCATTTCAGTGATATCGTTCACACGTTTTCTGGTTGTCATGATGTATTCCTTTATAGAAGAAGGCATTTTGAGATCCTTTGCATCCTCGAGACACTTGTACGGAGAATAGCCACAGCCGTTTATGAAGGCATCCATATGAACGCGCTTTGTCATCAGGTAATCAATTATTGAAAACGCTGTCTCATCAGAAAGGCAGTTTTCGTAAAGACATTTTTTGGTGTTAATTTCGTAGATTGCACTTCCGTTTGCAGTGATAGCGTAGCGGATGCCGGTGCCCTTAATTGCCTCAAACGGCAGTCCGCCGAAGGGACGGCCGGTGGAGATGACTACATTTATCCCGGCGGCAGTTGCTTCTTTTATAGCTTTTATATTTTCCTTGGATATCTGACTTTGGTTGTTGAAAAGTGTTCCGTCAAGATCTAAAGCGATAAGTTTCATAAGAAATCCTTTCTTTTGTTTGAAAAATATAGTATTTTAGTATATTATGGTGAATAGACTATTGATTTTTGTGTTTTAAAATCGGTTACAATGATAATATAAATTTTCACAAATTTCAAGGATGAAGAGTATATAGCTTTTGCTTTGAAATACTTTACACTGTGGAGTGATTAATAGCTGAAAAGAAAAGGAAACAAAATGACAAGAGAAGAATTCAGAAAATATATCAGAGAAAACATAGTTATCCTGGATGGTGCGACCGGTACAAACCTGATGGCGGCGGGCATGCCGGTAGGAGTGTGTCCGGAGGAATGGGTGATGGAGCATCCGCAGGTGATTCTTGATCTGCAGAGGGCCTATGTCGATAACGGCACGAATATTGTTTACGCACCTACATTTACAGGAAACAGGATTAAGCTTTTAGAATATGGCTTACAGGAGAAAATCAATGAGATAAATACCACGCTTGTTGGCTTGTCAAAGCAGGCTGTCGGAGATAGGGCACTTGTGGCTGCGGATATGACGATGACAGGCAGACAGCTTTTTCCACTCGGGGATCTGATGTTTGAGGAGCTTTTGGAGGTGTACAAGGAGCAGGCGAGGATTCTTGATGCGGCGGGCGCAGATGTTTTTGTGGTTGAGACAATGATGAGTCTTCAGGAGTGCAGAGCGGCAGTGCTTGCTATAAAAGAGGTAAGCGACCTGCCTATTATGGTGACACTTACCTATAACGAGGATGGCAGGACTCTTTTTGGTACACCGCCTGAGACAGCAGTTGTTGTGCTGCAGTCACTTGGAGTGGATGCTATCGGTGTGAACTGCTCGACGGGACCTGCTGAGATGATAGCGCTGGTTGAAAAAATGGCAGAGTACTCTACAGTGCCTCTTATTGCCAAGCCAAATGCAGGGCTTCCGGAGCTTGAGGATGGGAAAACTGTATACAAGATGACTCCGGATATGTTTGCCGATGCGATGAGAGGGCTTGTGGAGGCGGGGGCATCCATTGTCGGAGGTTGCTGTGGCACCACGCCGGAGCATATACGTGCTCTCACAGAGGCCGTAAAGTCAATGCCTGTTCATAAGCCGCTTGAGCATCATAGAAGAGTGCTTGCGTCCGAACGAAAGAATGTAGAGATTGACTTAGATGGCAACTTTACTGTGGTCGGAGAGAGAATCAACCCTACAGGCAAGAAAAAGCTGCAGGCACAGCTTCGTGAGGGAAAGCTTGACCTGGTGCGCCAGATGGCTATGGAGCAGGAAACAAATGGTGCGGGAATACTTGATATCAATATGGGCATGAATGGTATCGATGAGAAGGAGATGATGAAATCGGTTATATATGAGGTTTCATCTACCGTGGACTGCCCGCTTTGTATTGATTCAAGCTATGTGGAGGTAATAGAGGAGGCTCTTAAGATTTATCCGGGAAGAGCTCTCATCAATTCTATTTCCCTTGAGACTGAGAAGATGGAAAAGCTTCTGCCTCTTGCGGCAAAATATGGGGCGATGTTCATACTCTTACCACTTTCGGATGCGGGATTGCCGAAGGATGTCGAGGAGAAAAAGCAGATTATAAATACTATTTATGACAAAGCACTTTCGCTTGGAATGGCACATGAGGATATTGTGGTGGATGGACTTGTTGCGACAATAGGTGCAAATCCAAAGGCCGCAATCGAGTGCTATGAGACCATTGCGTACTGCAAGGATGAGAAAAAGCTTCCTACAATATGCGGACTTTCAAATATATCCTTCGGACTGCCTGAGCGTATGTACGTGAACACGGCATTTCTTACCATGTCCATATGCAAGGGGCTCACCATGGCTATTGCCAATCCATCACAGGAGCTTTTGATGAATGCGGCATTTGCATCGGATATGCTGCTCGACAGACCTGACAGCGATATAGCATACATCGAGCGCATGAGCAGGCTTGCGGAGGAAAAGGCACAATATGAGACAGTTGTTGTGAAAAAGTCGGACAATGATGCGTCTGCTTCAAACGGCACAGGCGCAGCGGGCAGTAAGGATGCGGTATTTCAGGCTGTCTTAAAGGGAAACAAGGGCAGTATAATTGATGAAGTAAAGAAAATGCTTTCTGATGGTGCAAAGCCTGACGAGATTATTAATAACAGCCTGATTCCGGCTATTAATGAGGTGGGAGAGCTTTTTAACCAGAAGAAATATTTCCTGCCACAGCTTATCGGCAGTGCAAATACTATGAAGCTTGCTATAGAACATCTGGAGCCGCTGCTTGAAAAGAAGGACTCAGGTGATGATATGCCGACTCTTGTCATTGCAACGGTGGAGGGCGATATCCATGATATAGGAAAGAACCTTGTCGTGCTTATGCTTAAAAACTATGGCTACAACGTGATTGATATGGGAAAGGATGTGCCTTGTGAGGATATTGTCAACAAGGCGATTGAGACGAATGCGGCAGTTATCGGACTGTCAGCTCTTATGACCACCACCATGATGCGCATGAAGGATGTAGTGGAAATATGTAAGGAAAAGGGCTGTAAGAGTAAGGTAGTAATCGGTGGAGCCTGCATTACACAGAGCTTTGCAGACGAGATAGGAGCTGACGGATATTCAAAGGATGCAGCAGAGTGCGTGAAGCTTGTGGAGAGACTTCTGAATAGTTGAAATTTTTTTAAATAAAATGAAAAAAGTTGTTGACAATAAGGTGCCGACTGTATATAATAATCAAGTCGGTTGACGACATGGGATCTTAGCTCAGCTGGGAGAGCATCTGCCTTACAAGCAGAGGGTCACAGGTTCGAGCCCTGTAGGTCCCATCCTTTTAAAGGTATCAATCAAATATGGCGAGGTGGCTCAACTGGCTAGAGCGTCCGGTTCATACCCGGGAGGTTGAGAGTTCGAGTCTCTCCCTCGCTACTTTACTTCAACAGAAGTGACACGGGATCTTAGCTCAGCTGGGAGAGCATCTGCCTTACAAGCAGAGGGTCACAGGTTCGAGCCCTGTAGGTCCCATCCTTTTAAAGGTATCAATCAAATATGGCGAGGTGGCTCAACTGGCTAGAGCGTCCGGTTCATACCCGGGAGGTTGAGAGTTCGAGTCTCTCCCTCGCTACTTATTAAGACTTGCAGTTGTTGCAGGTCTTTTTGTTATAAATAGTTACGAAACAGAAAGGGATAAGCATGATAAGACCTAAAATAGGACTTGACTGGGATGATGTGACAGCCCCATTCAACAGCATAGCCATAGATATGGCAAACAAAAAATATAATATCACCCCACCGCTTGAACTGGAGGATATAGATTCCTGGGAGAATACCGGCAGAGCCTCTGTCATAAAGGAATTTTACCGGGATAATACACTTTACGAGAGGCAGAAGCCTACAGAAGAGACAAAGCGGATGATAAGGAAGCTCATGGATATCGGAGAGGTCTATTTTATCACTGCGGTGGCACCGGGCTTCATGGGAGTGAGGGCGAGCCAGATAATGGAGGCATTTCCTGATTTTCCGACAGAAAATATCATACTTGGCAATGCAAAAAATCTTGTGCAGTTTGATATAATTTTAGATGATGCCATACACAATGTGCTTGAGACACCGGCCACGTATCCCGTGCTCATGAGAAAACCGTGGAATTCAAAAATGACAGGACTTTTATCTGTTAATAATATCACAGAGTTTGTATATCTCGTGGAGCAGATAATAAATGCGTCATTATATAGAAATAAAAATATAAAGAATCCGTCAGTTGTGGCACTTGTCGGACCATCAGGCTCAGGAAAAACAGCACTCTCAGACAGCCTGTGCGCCATGGAACGGTTTGAGAATCCAAAAACCTACTGTACCAAGCCCGGAGATAAGCACAGATACCTGACGGAGGATGAGTTCAATGCGCAGGATTTCTTTGAAAAGACAAGATACGCAGGAATACAGTATGGTACCAAAATAGAAGATATAGAGGCAGTGCTTGCAAAGGGGCATTTTGTCGTGATGCCGCTTGATATGTGTGGCGCTATTGCCATGAAGCGTCATTTTCCTACTGTTATAGTATATGTGGCACGCGATAAGGAGCTTTTAATCCGGGATATCATAGAGCAGGATTACTCGATAGAAGAAAAGACACTGCGTATTCTGTCGATAGATGCAGAGAAACGCAATCGCCAGATATGTGACTATGCTGTAAATAACATGGATGTTGGTGCAGCTACGAGGGAGCTTTCTGATATTTTGAAAAATACTTGCTTATAAAATGTATTTATAACAAGCTCTTAGTTATAAGTATTAACACTTTTCCTAGAAAGATGGTATGATATTTTTAGTTCAAGGGAACAGCATCCCGGAATTAAAATTAAAAACAAATAACATTAACATATCATTAATAGGAGGATATTAATATGAGCAAGAAACATTATGCAGACAGAAATTTAAAATTTGAGACATTACAGTTACATGTAGGACAGGAAACACCTGATCCGGTTACAGATGCGAGAGCAGTTCCAATCTACCTTACTTCATCATATGTGTTCCATAACAGTGAGCATGCGGCAGACAGATTCGGACTCAGAGATGCAGGAAATATCTACGGCAGACTGACAAACCCTACAGAGGATGTATTCGAGAGAAGAATTGCAGCACTCGAGGGCGGCGTTGCAGCACTTGCTGTTGGCTCAGGAGCGGCAGCACTCACATATGCTTTTCAGGCAGTAGCACACGCTGGTGACCATATCGTAGCAGCAAAGAATATCTACGGCGGTACATACAATCTCCTGGCACATACACTTCCTGATTACGGAATTGAGGCTACATTCGTAGATCCATTCGATTATGATGGAATCAAGGCTGCCATCAAAGAGAACACAAAAGCTATTGAAATTGAGACACTCGGAAATCCAAACTCAGAGGTAGTGGATATCGAAAGAATTGCGAATATCGCACATGAGGCAGGTATTCCACTTATCGTAGATAATACCTTTGCTACACCATATCTTGTCCGTCCGATTGAGTATGGTGCTGATATCGTGGTTCACTCAGCAACAAAGTTCATCGGTGGACACGGAACAACAATCGGTGGAGTTATCATTGATAGCGGTAAATTTGACTGGACACAGAATGATAAGTGGCCATGGCTTGTAGAGCCAAACGTATCATACCACGGAGTAAGCTTTGCAAAGGATTGCGCACCGGCAGCATTTGCGACATATATCAGGGCAATTTTACTTCGTGATACAGGAGCAACAATTTCGCCTGTTCATTCATTTATCTTCCTTCAGGGACTTGAGACACTTTCGCTTCGTGTGGAGCGTCATGTTGAGAATGCACTCAAGGTAGTTCAGTACTTAAAGGATCAGCCACTCGTAGAGAAGGTTAATCATCCATCTATTTCAGAGGATAAAGAGCAGCAGGAGCTTTACAAGAAATACTTCCCTAACGGAGGCGGCTCTATATTTACATTCGAGATTAAGGGTGGAGCAAAAGAAGCACAGAAATTCATCGACAACCTCGAGCTTTTCTCACTGCTTGCAAACGTGGCCGATGTTAAGTCACTTGCTATACATCCGGCTTCAACCACACATTCAGAGTGCAATGAGGCAGAGCTTTTAGACCAGGGCATCAAGCCAAACACAATCCGTCTTTCGATTGGAACAGAGAATGTGGATGATATAATTGAGGATCTTGGTGAGGCATTCAAGGCACTTGCCGAGTAATATAATGATACCTTTTGACCACTTTAATCATATAATTTTGCATGATAAATACTCCTTAAACAAATAAATTATGACCATTATAAAAGGAATCGGAAAATATTAATCCGGTTCCTTTTATTGTACCATGAAATATCATGGATTGGATTTTTTCGCGAACATCTTGACAACCTTTTAACAATTATTGATATTCGAGAAAAATAAGTATATTATAGTCAGTGGTGTGAAACCAGATATAGTTTTAAATAATAAATAATATACATAAAGGAGACATTATCATGTTTGGATTTGGTCAGTTAATCGAAATATTAAAGAAAGACCCAAAGAAAATCGTATTCACAGAGGGAGAGGATCCACGTATCCTTGAGGCAGCTTCGCGTTTACTTGCAAGCAACTTCTTACATCCTATCCTTGTCGGAGATCCTGAGAAGATTAGTGCAAGCGCTGAGAAGAGCGGTTTCAATATCCGTGGAGCAGAGATTATAGATCCTATGAACTTTGACCGTATGGATGAGATGGTTGAATTATTCTGCGAGCTTCGTAAGAGCAAGGGTGTTACACCGGAGCAGGCTAAGGGAATTCTTTCATCAGCTAACTACTTTGGAACAATGCTTGTAAAGATGGGTATCGCAGACGCACTTCTCGGAGGAGCTACATACTCAACAGCAGATACAGTTCGTCCGGCATTACAGCTTATCAAGACAAAGCCTGGCAACACAATTGTATCTTCATGCTTTATCCTTGTTCGTCCATCTGCAACAGGTGAGAATGAGGTGCTTGCAATGAGCGACTGTGCTATAAACATCCATCCTACAGAGGATGAGCTTGTTGAAATCGCAGGAGAATCAGCAGAGTGCGCTAAGATCTTCGGTATCGATCCAAAGCTTGCATTCTTAAGCTACTCAACACTTGGCTCAGGAAAGGGCGAGGATGTTGACAAGATGAGAAACGCAGCTCACAAGGCAAAAGAGAAATATCCAAATCTCCCAATCGAGGGAGAAATCCAGTTTGACGCAGCCGTTGCACCACGTGTAGCCCGCACAAAGTGCCCACAGTCTGAGGTTGCGGGTCATGCAAATACATTTATCTTCCCTGACATCAACGCAGGAAATATCGGATACAAGATTGCACAGAGACTTGGTAATTTCGAAGCATACGGCCCAATCCTTCTTGGACTCAATGCTCCAATCAATGACCTTTCTCGTGGATGTAATGCTGGAGAGGTTTACTCAATGGCTATCATCACTGCAGCACTTGCATAAGACATTTAATGGACTATTCCAATTTTAATAAAGACCGCTCCGGTTTGTCCGGGGCGGTCTTTTATTTGAAAATAGCTTAAAATAATATCTTGGCGCAACAGGAGAAATAAGGTATACTATAATTAAAAAACCAAAATACAGAGCAATGACAGTTGGCAATAACATGAGGTGTTGTATCTGATAGAAAGAGAGACGATATATGAGAGTAGGAATGGGCTATGATGTGCACAAGCTTGTTGAGGGCAGAGATTTGATTTTAGGAGGAGTGAAGGTTCCGCATACACTCGGGCTTTTAGGCCATTCGGATGCCGATGTACTGTTGCATGCGATAATGGATGCACTCTTGGGTGCAGCGGCACTTGGCGATATCGGAAAGCATTTCCCGGATACAGACCCGGCATATGAGGGTATTTCGAGTCTTAAGCTTTTGGAGCATGTGAGAGACCTCATTGCAAAAAAAGGATATGTGATAGAAAACATAGATGCGACAGTAATTGCACAAAAGCCGAAGCTTCGTCCGTATATTGAGCAGATGGAGCAGAATGTGGCTGATACGCTGCAAATCGCAAAGGAACAGGTAAATATAAAGGCGACGACCGAGGAGTGGCTTGGGTTTACAGGCCGCGAGGAGGGGATTGCATCACAGGCAATCTGTTCACTTACAGGTCTTTATGAGGCAAGTATGCAGGTCGGAGGCGGCTGCAGCGGCTGCACCGGCTGTCAGACCGATTGATTTGAATATATAGGGAAAACATGCTAAAATAATAGGATAGTTATAAATCATCCAAAAGGAGATATAAATAATGGAGAATAATTTCAAGTTTTACAATACACTCACAAGACAGATTGATACTGTTGTTCCGCGTGTTGACGGCAAAATCGGCATGTATACATGTGGACCTACAGTTTACCATTTTGCACATATCGGAAATATTCGATCATACATCATGGAGGATGTGCTCGAGAAGGCACTTCGCTATGTGGGCTATGATGTAAAGCGTGTCATGAATATCACTGATGTGGGACACCTCTCAAGTGATGGAGATACCGGAGAGGACAAGATGCTAAAGGGCGCAAAGCGTGAACACAAGAGCGTCATGGAGGTGGCAAAGGAGTACACAGATGCTTTTTTCAAGGATTTTACAGCCGTACACAACAGGATGCCTGATGTCGTAGAGCCTGCAACCAACTGTATTCCGGAATTCATCCATATGGTGGAGGTGCTTATCGAGAAGGGTTATGCCTATTTTGCAGGAGGCAATGTATATTTCGATACATCAAAGCTTGATGATTATTTTGTGTTCTCTTCAGCTGTAGAGAAGGAACAGCTTCAGGTTGGAGTGCGAGATGATGTCGAGGAGGATGTAAACAAGAAGAATAAAAATGATTTCGTACTCTGGTTTACACAGTCTAAGTTTGAGGACCAGGCTCTTAAATGGGACAGCCCATGGGGCGTTGGATATCCGGGCTGGCATATAGAGTGCTCATGCATCAGCATGAAGCATCTCGGAGAGTACGTGGATATCCACTGTGGCGGTGTGGACAATATTTTCCCACATCACACCAATGAGATTGCACAGTCTGAGAGCTATCTGGGACACGACTGGTGTAAGTACTGGTTCCATGTCAATCACTTAAATGACAGAGCCGGCAAGATGAGCAAGTCGAAGGGTGCAATCCTCACAGTTTCGGTGCTTCAGGAGAAAGGCTACAATCCGCTTGCCTACAGATTCTTCTGCTTACAGTCACACTACAGAAAGCCTCTTGAGTTTTCGTTTGATGCGCTCGACAATGCAGTTGCGGCATACAATAAGATTGCAAAGCGTGTGGCAGAGCTTAAGGATGAGGGTGATATTGATGAGACAGCTTTTGCTGACTTTAAGAAGAAATTTACTGATGCTGTTTCAAATGATCTGAATACATCAATGGCTATAACCATAGTGTATGATGTGCTTAAGGCTGATATCTCAGACAGTACAAAGCTTGCACTTATCGATGACTTTGAGCAGGTACTTGATCTGGGATTTAGGGAATCAGGAAGGGCCTTACTTGAGGCATCGTCATCTGTAGACAGTGAGCTTGAGGCATTTATCAATGATAAAATTACAGAGCGTGCAGCCGCTAAAAAGGCAAAGGATTTTGCGACAGCCGATGCCATAAGAGATGAGCTTCTGGCAAAGGGGGTTGCCATAAAGGATACCAGAGAGGGAGTAAAATGGGAGCTTGTATAGTATGAAGATAGACTCATATATTAAGGAACAGTTTGGAATAAAGGATGTTGATATAAGGACATACTCGCCGCTTACACTTGCATATATCGGTGATGGCATATTTGATATTGTCATCCGCTCAGTTGTGGTGGGAAAGGGCAATACAAAGGCAAATCTGCTTCATAAGCACACAAGTAATATAGTAAAGGCACATACGCAGGCTCTCATGATAGAGGCACTTTTACCGCATTTGACGCAGGAGGAGAGTGATGTGTATCACAGGGGGCGCAATGCCAAGTCGCCTTCCATGGCAAAAAACGCTACAATGGCTGATTACAGGAAGGCTACAGGGCTTGAGGCGGTCATGGGCTATCTTTATCTGAAGGATGATTTTGAGAGGGTTGTTTCACTCACTAAGCTTGGAGTGGAGCTTTTAGGAATTGAAATATAGCACAAAATAAGAGGAAAATATGGATAACAACAATAAAGAAAAATTTCATGAGAATTATATAGAGGGCAGAAATGCTGTGCTAGAGGCTTTCCGTTCGGGAAAGACAATAGACAAGCTTTTTGTGCTTGACGGCTGTCAGGACGGACCAATAAAGTCAATCACAAGAGAGGCCAGAAAGCATGATGCAATCATAAACTATGTTGCAAAGGAAAGACTTGATCAGATGTCTGAGACAGGCAAGCATCAGGGTGTCATTGCAGTTTCGGCAGCATATGAGTATGCCGAGGTTTCGGACATACTGGAAAATGCCGAAAGAAAGGGCGAGCCGCCTTTTATCATCATACTTGACGGTATAGAGGATCCACACAATCTCGGTGCAATAATCCGTACCGCAAACCAGGCGGGAGCACATGGCATTATCATACCGAAAAGGCGTGCAGTGGGACTTACACCTACAGTGGCAAAGACGTCTGCAGGTGCGATAAACTATACACCTGTTGCCAAGGTTACCAATATCTCAAATACCATAAAGGAGCTTAAGGAAAAGGGCATGTGGTTTGTATGTGCTGATATGGGTGGTACTACCATGTATGACTTAAACCTCACAGGTCCTATAGGTCTTGTAATAGGCAATGAGGGTGACGGGGTGAGCAAGCTTGTAAAGGAAAACTGTGATATGACAGCATCTATTCCTATGGTGGGAGATATCGACTCACTGAACGCATCGGTTGCGACAGGCGTGCTTGCATATGAGATAGTCAGACAGAGACTTAAGAGTGGAAAGTAGATTACATGTCGCGGGATGAGTGGTGTGTATTATGAATTGTATATTTATAGAATAGGAAGCATATAGTGGAAGATTACAGCGCATATACGGATGAAGAGCTTATTATGAGGATTCATAATGACAAAAATGACCATGGTGACAACAATGAAATCATGGACTATATATTGGAAAAGTATAAGCCGCTTGTGCGTAAAAAGACGAATGCTCTCTACCTGATAGGCGGTGAGAATGATGACCTTATTCAGGAGGGCATGATTGGCCTGTTTAAAGCGGTCAGAGACTATAAGAGCGACAAGGAAGCATCTTTCTACAGCTTTGCACAGCTATGCATCACAAGGCAGCTTAGCTCGGCGCTTGAGGCTTCAAACCGAAAGAAACATATGCCGCTTAACACATATATATCCTTTTCGCAGAGTGACAGTGATGGTACAGAGTTTGAAGAAATATTGCAAGATGATATTGCAAGTCCTGAGCAGCTTCTCATAGAGAAGGAAAAATTTAAGGAATTTAAGGAACAATTGTGGAATAAACTGAGTAATATGGAGAAAAAAGTGCTACAATTGTATCTGGAAGGAAATAATTATACATCGATAGCGCGTATGCTTGGAAAATCAGACAAATCAATTGACAATGCACTATCCCGTATCAGACAAAAGCTAAAAAGAAAGTAGGTGAAGCTTGTTATGGAGTTTTCAAGAATAGGTGAACACACTATAAAATGTGTTATTTCAGAAGAAGAAATATATGATCTGGGATATACAATGGATGAAATTATGAGCAATGGCGAGCGCACCCAGGAATTCATGAACCAGATATTTGACATGGCTTCAGAAGAGTTTGGAACTGATTTTAATTCGGGAATCAAGACTGTGAGAGCAGATTTTTTGGCGGATCACACACTTTCTCTGACATTTTCTGAACATCCTGCTACTGAGGGCATGATGGAGCATCTTAAGGATATCGTTAATGGACTGCTTAATTCGCTGCCGGCTGAGGCTGCAGAGAATGAGAAAAATAAAAAAGGCAGGACAACTGCAAAAAAGCAGGATATGGTGTCTGTTGTAATGTTCATTTTTGAAAAATTTGATGTGGCTGTCAGATTTGCAAAGATGATTAAAGGACTGCCAATGCCATTCTCACAGCTTTTTAAGTTTGAGGGAGAGTACTTTATGAGCATGGATTTATCGGGCTATGATGAGCATGAGCTTGAAAAGATGTCTGTCATAGCAGATGAGTATGCAGATGATATCATTGCAGGGGCTGACAAAAGAGCTTTTCTTATGGAGCATGCAAAGGTTATTCTTGATGACAAGGCTATTGAGAGTCTTGCGCAGCTGTGAAGGTACTGAAAAGTTACAAAAATATAATAAAACAAGGTCTGTCAGCTATACTGACAGACCTTGTTTTATATGTAAATATTATCCAAGTACTTTTCTGATTGACTCGATAACACGGTCAGCCTGAAATGGCTTAACGATAAAATCCTTGGCACCTGACTGGATAGCGTCAATAACCATAGACTGCTGTCCCATAGCAGAGCACATAACGCATGTAGCGTTTGGGTCAGCTGCTTTAATTTCCTTTAAAGCCTGGATGCCATCCTTATTTGGCATAGTGATGTCAAGTGTTACAAGGTCAGGCTTGAGCTCATTGTACTTTGCAACTGCCTCATTTCCGTCAGCAGCCTCGCCTGCAATCTCGAATCCACCCTTTGTAAGGATATCCTTCAGCATCATTCTCATAAATGCTGCATCATCAACTATTAAAATTCTAGCCATGTTGTTAAACCTCCTGTTTGATAATCTGTTTTACTATGCTTATTGGATACAATTGTAAGAGATCACTGTCTATTAAATCTCCAACAGTCAGCCTGAATGTCACCTTGACAATATCTGTTCCGTTACATAACTCTTCCGGTATATCAAAGGTCTTCTGATAACTTGAATTAATAAGCGGAAAGCCTATGTCGGTTGGCTCGTTTAAGAGCGAAGACATTGATGTAGCTATTGTACCACACATCTGGTTCATAGCCTCCGATATGGCAGAAAGTGTGATTTCATCAAGTGTCATATCAGAAACATTACTTCCGTCGCCTCCCATCATGAGATTGGCAATAACCAATGCATCATTTAATTTTATAATAAGTAGGTTGGTTCCGTCAAGTCCTTTTGTGTAAGGAACCTTAATTAAAATTCGATCATCGTGATCGAGAGCATCCTCTTTTTTCAAAACCTCTACAATCGGAGTCGTAATATTTGTTGGTCTCTGTAGAATCATGCTCAGTGTTGTGGCTGCATTGCCTATGCAGATATTGGCTACTTCGCCTATGATATCGGCATTTTCCCGAGATATATTTTGCATTATTTTATCCTCCATATAGCTGTGGTACCTATTTCCTAACATATATTATATCAGAGTTTTCAAAAATATCAAAGGAAATGTTTAAATTTTTAAAATTTATGTTAAAATAGTTTCAAAAGGAGATTACGATATGGGTGAAACAGAATATTCAGAAGCATTAAAACAGGGAAAAAAAGAATACAGGGCAAGGATAGCTAAAGGACAGTTTCCTTATCTGCCAGTACTTGATGAAATCTTATCAGAGGCAGATATTAAGACAGAGCAGTATATGGGGCTGGTCCAGGTGCCTTTGGATTTCGTTGTAGGAACAAGCACCATGGGCAGGACATATTCATTTGCGGCAAACTTTATGCCGATATTGGACGAGGAAACCGAATTTGCAGTGAAGTGGTCTAATCTGTCAGATGCACAGATGAATGAGGGAATCAGAGATCCAATCAAGGCATTTGAGTACATGAACAGGTATTATGTGCTTGAGGGCAATAAGAGGGTCAGTGTACTCAAGTACTTCAACGCCGTTTCGATTCCTGCAATTGTGACCAGAAAGATTCCAAAGCTGTCGGATGATTATGATGTGAGGCTTTATTATGAGTATATGAAGTTCAATGAAATCACGGGGCTTTGCTCGGTGGAGTTTACGAAGCTGGGCAATGCTGATAAGCTTCTTTCGCTTGTTGGAAAAGAGGGCAGATGGGATGATGAGACCAAGGAAAAATTTGCCAAGGTAATGTTTGATTTTTCAAAGGTCTATAATTTCCGCGGTGGTGACAGGCTGGACATCAAGCTTGGGGATGCTATTACAGTATTTATGGAGGTCTTTGGCATGGATGCCATGCTTGAGATGTCTGAGAATGATTACAACAAAAACGTCATCAATACATGGAAGGAGTTTGCAGCAGAAGGGGAAAAGCACAAGATAAATCTGGTGCTGGATCCGAAAAAGGTACAGACAAAAAAGAGTCTGTTAAACTATCTTATTCCTCAGACTCAAAAGAAGCTCAAGGTAGTATTTTTGTATCCAAGAGAGCCAAAGACATCTGCATGGCTGTATTCGCATGAGCTTGGGCGTATGTATCTTGATGAAACCTTTTCAGACAAGCTGGAGACAGAATATGTGGCAGGTGTAGATGAGAACAATGTGGAGCAGGTGCTTGAAGATATCATAAAGTCCGGTGCCGATATAGTTTTTTGTGTGGGACCGCAGATGATGCCAAACAGCTTAAAGGTGGCTGTTGAGCATCCGGAGGTTTATATACTCAACTGTTCGCTGAATGCGCCTCATCCTTATATCAGAACATACTATGGACGTATGTATGAGGCAAAGTTTCTCGCAGGAATGATAGCAGGAGCTGTCACAGACAATGAAAGGGTTGCATATATTGCAGACTACCCGATATATGGCATGATTGCAAATATCAACGCGTTTGCTCTGGGAGTTGCAAGTGTGAATCCAAGGGCAAAGGTATATCTGGCATGGTCAAAGACAAAGGATTATGACAGGAATAAATTCCTTGAAGAAAATGACCTGCATTATGTGTCAGATCAGGATATTATCACTCCGAATGACGCGTCCAGATATTTTGGTCTGTACAAGCTGCAGGATGGACAGGCATTAAATCTTGCCATGCCTATATGGAACTGGGGAGTGTTTTATGAGAAGCTTTTACAGAGCGTATTGGCAGGCTCCTACAAGGCTGAAGGACAGGAGCAGGTTAAGGCACTTAATTACTGGTGGGGCATGTCTGCCGGTGTTATTGACCTGATTTGTTCAAAGCATGTACCTTATGGAGTGAAAAGGCTTGCGGATCATTTAAAGAGCGATATCACAAAGGGTGAGGTTGTGCCGTTCTTTGGGCAGATATATAATCAGAAGGGCGAGCTTAAAAACAAAGGTGAGCACGAGATGAAACCGTCTGATATCATGAAAATGGACTGGCTTGTAGATAATGTTGTAGGTAGTATTCCGCCTATGAGTGAGTTTGTTGACAATGCAAAGACGGTGGTTGAACTAAAGGGTGTAGAGGAAAATAAACTGTAATGAAGATACTATTCTTAGCTGATGAAGAGTCGAAAATGTACTGGGAATACTTTAAGAAAGAGGATTTTAAAGGAATTGATATTATTGTATCATGTGGAGACTTAAACCCGAGCTATCTGTCCTTTCTGACAACGATGGTTGGAGTCCCTCTTTTGTATGTGCATGGCAATCACGATGACAAATACAATGTAAAGCCGCCGGAAGGCTGCATATGCATTGAGGATGAGATTTACGAATATGAGGGTGTACGGTTTCTTGGCCTGGGAGGCTCAAACCGCTATAAACCGGGAAAAAATCAGTATACTCAGAAGGAGATGACAAAGCGTGTTAAGAAGCTGTGGTGGAAGCTTAAACGTAAAAACGGCTTTGATGTGCTTGTCACTCATTCGCCGGCAAAGGGACTGCATGATGGTGAGGATACATGTCATACAGGCTTTGATGTGTTTAACAGGCTTATTGAGCAGTATAAGCCAAGGTATTTTGTGCATGGACATGTTCATATGAGTTACGGCAGGCAGTTTGTCAGGCTTGACAAGGTGGGAGAAACTACTGTTATCAATGCGTACGAGAAATATATTGTTGAAATATAGAATATTTCTGCCCGATTAAGAGTTTGTTTGTAAATATTTACCAAATTTAAGAAAATATTTATCACATGGCTATATTTAGGACACAATTAAGTGTTACTATAATATCATCAAAAGGAGCTGTTGTATTTCAACTATGTGTTGGGGTACACTCAGTTCCGACTAAAAATTATTCATGTGCACAGAATTGACGTCGCATATGCTTTTCCTCATATACATTGAATGCCACAGGCTTTATGTCTGTGGCATTCAATATATAAAATAACTAAATTTGAAAAAATGAAGTACAAAAAACCCCGAAACTCTTGATTTTACTGGAAAATCTTAAGCTTCGGGGATTTCTTTAAATAAGCTGATGACGGGAATTGAACCCGTGACCCCTTCCTTACCAAGGAAGTGCTCTACCTCTGAGCCACATCAGCAACTATCAACTTGCTAAGTTTACTATATACATCAGCATTTGTCAAGCCACTTTGAATTAAAATATAATTTTATGTGAGTCAGAATACAATTTATTATGAATTATAGTATGCCATAACCTTTGCTACATAGTTCTGAGTTTCTTTAAATGGCGGGATGCCGCCATATTTGGCTACGTTGCCGGAGCCTGCATTGTAGGCAGCTAAGGCCAGTGATTTGTCACCATTATACTGGGTGAGCTTTTCGCTTATGTACCTGGCGCCACCCATGATATTCTGGTATGGGTCGTAGGCGTTTGTGACACCAAGTGAGGCAGCAGTCTGTGGCATGAGCTGCATGATACCCATGGCACCTGAACGGCTTGTGCACTCTGTGGAGAAGTCAGACTCGCACTTGGCGATAGCCTTAAGAAATTTGGCATCCACACCGTATTTTGAGGCAGCCTCATTAAAAATTGCATCAAGATCGGCAGAGCATGACAAACCGGAAGCTTCAAGCTTTACAGAGCCACTGTTTATTGCTGGAGAACCGGAATAAGCAGCTGTATTATTAACTGCGGCAGAAGGAGAAACTGTATTACGGCAAAGCTCGATATTTATACCATTTTGATCAAAGAGCCTCTGTACAAGCGACATATCAACTGAGCCACCGTTACTTTGGGCAATCAGTCTGTCAATGGCAACAGCAGCTTCAGCCATTTTTGCATCGTCAAGCACCTGATCAAAATCAGCACCGGTGCTATTGACAGTGGAGCTGATTTTGGAAGAAATGTTATCACCGGTTACAGCAGCCTGATCGGTAGTTATATTATTTTTTGGTGTATTATCAATATACTGAAGTACTTTAATGTTCATTTTCCTGTTTCCCATTGTATCTTAATTTAAATAGTTATATCAGTTTTGAATAGTTATATCAGCTATACTTAAAAAAGTAAAGACATTTACCTAATGAGAAATTATACCATAAAAATTCTTGAAAATATACCCATTTTGTTGTAGCATATGTTTTGGTACACTTTACTATGTAAAAGTTAGGAGATAAACATGAAAAAGACACCATTTGTGACAAAACAACAGGTAGAGGAGATTGTTAAAAAATTCCCTACACCATTTCATTTATATGACGAGGCTGGCATCCGTGCCAACGCGCAGGCTGTAAAGGATGCATTTGCATGGAATCCGGGTTTTAGAGAGTATTTTGCTGTAAAGGCTACTCCAAACCCATATCTGCTCAAGATTTTAAAGGATTATGACATGGGCTGTGACTGCTCATCATACACAGAGCTTATGCTTGCAAAGTCATGCGGCTTCGACGGAGAGCATATCATGTTTTCATCAAATGATACACCGGCAGAGGAATTTGCATATGCAGACAAGCTTGGAGCTATCATCAATCTCGATGATTTCACACATATTGATTTTTTGGAGGAAACGATTGGACATATTCCGGAGACAATAAGCTGCAGATATAATCCGGGCGGAGTGTTCACACTGTCAAACGGTATCATGGACAATCCGGGAGACTCCAAGTATGGCATGACAAAGGAACAGCTTTTTGAGGCATTCAAAATTCTTAAGTCAAAAGGCGCTAAATACTTTGGCGTGCATGCATTCCTGGCAAGCAATACAGTAACCAACGAGTATTATCCACAGCTTGCAAAGGAGCTTTTTGAGCTGGTTGTTGAGCTTAAAAATGAGACCGGCTGCGATATTAGATTTGTAAATCTTTCAGGTGGAGTTGGCGTGGCTTATAAGCCGGATCAGACACCAAACGATATATCAGTTATCGGCGCCGGTGTACATAAGGTGTACGATGAGGTTTTGGTACCGGCAGGAATGGGCGATGTGGCTATTTACACAGAGATGGGACGTTTTATGATGGCTCCTTATGGCTGTCTTGTGACAAAGGCTATCCATGAGAAGCATATCTACAAGGAGTATATAGGAGTAGATGCGTGTGCGGCAAACCTTATGAGACCGGCTATTTACGGCTCATATCATCATATCACCGTGCTCGGCAAGGAGGATGCTCCTTGTGACCATACATATGATGTGGTAGGCTCACTCTGTGAGAACTGTGATAAGTTTGCAATTGACAGACAGCTTCCGAAGATTGATATGGGAGACTATCTGGTAATCCATGATACAGGAGCACACGGCTTCTCGATGGGCTACAATTATAACGGACGACTTCGCTCAGCAGAGATACTGCTCGAAAGCAATGGAGAGGCAAAACTCATCAGAAGAGCAGAAACTCCGGCAGACTACTTTGCAACCTTTGACTGCTTTGATGATATTAAAATAACAGAGTAAACTGCTAGCGCACCTTGCAGAGCACGTGTCCGAATTTTATCCATTTGCTCATATCATCAACGTTATCGCTGTCGACATAAAAGGTCTCACCGTAATTGTTGATTGGTGTGAGCTCACATGGGGTTTTCTGGTGGAGTTTTCTGATGTATGCACGCTTGTTCTGTGCGTTGATAAAGATACCGGTATCGCCGTCGCGGATTGGGTTTCGACTGATTAGAAGTATATCGCCTTTATTATATACAGGATGTAGATGATTGCTTGTGATGCGGATTCCGATGTGAAGGGCATCACCGAAGGCTTTTCTGTAATTTGAAACATCAAGCTTTTCGACATTGTAGGAGTCAAAAATCATGCCGTCGGTCATATTGCCTGTCGGGATGAGGACGGAAATCAGATCCTCCTTATGACTGCTTTCATCCTTGTAGGCAGACAGCGCAAGCTCAGTGTCTATAATCGAGTCTATAAGTATGCGCTGGCTTTTGGAAAGCTTTTTGATGCGCTTTGCAAGGTTTATTACATCATCATTGAAGCCTGTTAGTTCGCAGGAAAACCGTCCTGTCAGCTTGTATATCCGGTAAGCGGTGTAGATGTCTATACGAGAGGATTCTCCGTTTGCTATTCGCTTGTAGGTGGAGAGTGACATATCAAGTGCTTTTGCAAACTGTGCCTGGGACATACCAAGCTTTATGCGTTCGCGCTCAATATTCGTCGATATGTTGTTTGCTATTTCAAGTCGGTTCATTTATGAGCTAATCTCCCTTCTTTTTAAAAAAATAAACTCCAAATTTGGTCAAGTATTGACATGCACAATAAGCTATAATGGTTATTGTTGAAACATAAATAAATATATAAGAAACGTCAATTACTGTCAAATAAGAATGTTTGTTATATAAAAAGGGAGGTGTCCTGAAACTTAATTAGTGTAAGCTGAATGCAGCTTACACTTTTTTTATTTAAACAAATGCAGCTTTATTTATAATAAATATCAAAAAAATTTTTTGAAATAAATGTGTCTGAGGCATTGATTAGAGCACCGCTAATTGGTACAATGTTTTATTATATACAAAAGAGCAGGTGAATATATGTCGCTAAGTTTCAGAAAGTGGCGGGAAATGGCGCTGACTGAGTACCCGGTAGTGAGTGATAAGTACTACAAGAAGGTGTACGAAAACATAGCCACAGATCCGCAGACAGGGGAGAGTATACTTGTACAGCTTACATTGCAGGGAGTTTTGGATAAGTGCGAGGGTACTAATTTTGAGGAGCCAATCAGAAAGTGCATTATGAAGTGTGTATACACGGGCTGTAAGCTTGAAAAGGAAATAAATAAGGTGATGAATCAGTATTACGAGGTCTAGATATAAATGAATGATATAGCAATTGATAAAGAACACTTACATTATTTGGAACAGCTGTCGGAGATGTATCCGACAATAGGCAAGGCATCATCTGAGATTATCAATCTGCAGGCTATTTTAAACCTGCCGAAGGGCACAGAGCACTTTGTATCTGATGTGCATGGTGAGTATGAAGCCTTTTCCCATGTGCTGAAAAATGGTTCCGGGGCTGTAAGAAAGAAGATAGATGATGTATTTGGTCTGGCGATGAACAAGGCTGACAAGGCTGCGCTTGCCACACTCATCTACTACCCAAGGGAAAAGATGGAGCTTATTAAGCAGGACGAGCCGGATATGGATTCGTGGTATAAGACGACTCTTTATAAGCTGATAGAGGTGTGCAAGACCGTTTCATCAAAGTATACGCGCTCCAAAGTGAGAAAAGCTTTGCCGGAGGAGTATGCATATGTTATAGAGGAGCTCATCACAGAAAAGCCGGAGGTGTTAAACAAGGAGGCTTACTACGAGTCAATCATCAATACAACAGTGGAGCTGGGCACTGCGGAGGAGTTTATAGTGGTGCTTTCCGAGCTTATTCAGAGACTTGCTGTTGACCATCTGCATGTGCTTGGTGATATATATGACAGGGGAGCGGGGCCACATCTGATAATGGACAGACTGTGCAGATATCACTCGCTGGATATACAGTGGGGCAATCACGATATTATCTGGATGGGGGCAGCCGCAGGAAATCCTGCATGTATTGCAACTGTTGTCAGAAACAGTATCAGATATGGTAATCTGGACGTGGTCGAGGAGGGCTATGGTATAAATATGCTTCCGCTTGCTACGTTTGCACTGAAGGCTTACAAGGATGACCCATGTACCAGATTTGTGTTTAAGGTGGCTCCAAGTGGCGCAGATAATATGGAGAGTGATCTGATAAAGAAGATGCACAAGGCCATTGCCATCATACGTTTCAAGCTGGAGGGACAGCTCATTAAGAAGTGGCCTGAGTATGGCATGAAGGAACGATTGCTTTTGGAACATATTGATTATGAGCAGGGCACTATAGAGCTTGAGGGCAGAACTTATAAGCTGCTTGATACAAGCTTTCCGACAATTGACCCGGCTGATCCTTACAGGCTGACAGAGGGGGAAGAGGAAGTCATACAGAGGCTCAGGAGCTCGTTTATTCATTGCGAGAAGCTTAAAAACCACGTTGGGCTGCTGCTTAAAAGAGGCAGCATGTACAAGGTATATAATGGCAATCTGCTTTTCCACGGATGCATCCCGATGGAGGAGGACGGAAGCTTCGCAAAGGTAAATATCTACGGTAAAGAGTATAGTGGCAAAGCTTTGTTTGATATACTGGAGACTTACGTCAGAAAGGCTTTTTTCTCGGATGACAGGCTGGAAAGACAAAAGGGCAGCGATATCATGTGGTACATATGGACAGCACCATATTCTCCGCTTTATGGCAGAAATAAGATGGCTACGTTTGAGAGATATTTTATAGATGACGATGACATGAAAATAGAAAAGAAAAACTTTTATTATGACTATATAAACAAGCCTGAGTGTGCGCAGCGTATACTAGAGGAGTTTGGTTTGCATGATAAAAGAGACCATATCATAAACGGACATGTTCCTGTGCACAGATTAAGAGGTGAAAGCCCTGTGAAGTGCGACGGCAGAGTGATAGTCATAGATGGTGGTTTTTCAAAGGCGTACCGCAGGCGGACAGGCATCGCGGGATATACCCTGATTTACAATTCATATGGGCTGACATTGACAGCACATGAGCCGTTTGAATCACCGGAGACGGCAGTAAGGGATGAGAGGGATATCGTATCAAGGCGTGAGGCTGTAGAAGTACTTGATAAGAGAATACTTGTCGGAGATACGGATGTCGGAATAAAGATGAAGGAAAAGATAGCTGATCTAAAGCATCTCATTGCGGCATATCGTTCGGGTGAGATTGCAGAGCGCGATGATTAGAAAGAGGGAATATGATGTATGTAGTTGATGGGTTTGAGTTTCAGACAAAGGAAGAGGCAAGGCAGGCTAAAAAAGAAAGTGACGGAATACGATATATAAAGGATCAGACTGATATGTCTGACCCGGATACGGTATACAAGCTGTATTTAAGGCTTAACAAGCCGGGGTATTTTTTTACTCCTGTAGGGCTATCGTTTCTTGTTGAACTGCAGGAATATCTGCATACGATTCCCTATATCAAGAATGAGGATATCCGTCCGATTTATATTCCTGAGGATAAAAAAGCGGTTGTCGAGGTAAAAAAACAGACGGAAGGCTATAAGAAAAAGTTCCATGTGGCATTGTTTTTTACTATTGTATTATCGGCTGCCATAGCTGTTATGTTTGGCATCACATATGTGAGTGGACACAGTCCGTATGTGGTGGACTACGAGAATGAGCTGATAGACAAATATGAAAACTGGCAGAAGGAGCTTGAAAAAAGGGAAAAGGCAGTAGAAGAAAGGGAAAAAGCACTGGATGAAAGGCAGGATGCAACAGAGTGGACAAAATAAAGATACTGGTGGTAGATGACGAGAGCAGGATGAGAAAGCTCGTGCATGATTTCCTTGCAAGGGAAGGGTACGAGGTACTTGAGGCCGGAGACGGCGAGGAGGCACTTGATATATTTTATCAGCAGAAGGACATAGCACTGCTGGTGCTCGATATAATGATGCCAAGGATAAATGGTTTGGAGGTATGCCGTGAAATCAGACAGACTTCAAAGGTGCCTATTATTATGCTTACAGCTAAGGGCGATGAGCGTGATGAATTAAACGGCTTTGACATTGGTGCTGATGAGTACATTTCAAAGCCATTTTCTCCAAAGATACTGGTGGCCAGGGTAAATGCTCTCCTTCGCAGGGCGAATAAACTGGGCAAGGAAGCAGTAATAAGCGAGGCCGGTGGTATTGTCATGGACAAGACGGCACACACTGTAGCTATTGATGGCAGGAATATTGAACTTTCGGTAAAGGAATTTGAGCTTTTGGATTACTTTATGAACAATCAGGGAATTGCGCTTACCAGGGAGCGCATACTTGACAGTGTGTGGAGCTATGATTATTTTGGCGATGCGAGGACAATTGATACACATGTGAAGAAATTAAGAAGCAAGATGGGCGCTAAAGGCGACTATATAAAGACTGTCTGGGGTGTGGGATATAAGTTCGAGATACAGTAAGTGCTTAGCTTAGGACTAATGGATTCGGGATAAGAGGTGTCACCATGAAAAAGAAAAAAACGCTATCCACGCAGCTTACGCTTGTGATTTCATTCATTGTACTTCTGATAGTAGGCGTGTTCTGGATGGCTAATAACACACTGCTGGAAAAGTATTATGTATTTAACAAGGAAAAAGAGATGCTTGCTGTATACAAAATGGTGGACCTGGCTGCAAAAAATGACAAACTTTCAGATGATACGTTTGCTGTAGCATTTGAAAAGAAATGCGTTGGCGCTAATATAGATGCGGTTGTGTTCAACAAATACGGTAAGGTCATCATTGAGGGAACTACTGACAATCAGGAAATATTCCAGCTGCTTTTGGAGGCGAGCATGTCGTCGTATTCGGCAGACTACAACAACCTGAATATGACAAGGCAGAAGGATAAAAGGCTGGGGACAGAGTATATTATCATAAATAACAGACTGATTGACGGTAACTTTGTATACATGAAGACACCGCTTGAGAGCATTAAGGAGAGCGTGTCCATATCGAACCGCTTTTTTGCAATAGGTGGAGTGGCTGCTATTGTTGTGGGAGTGTTTATGGCATATATTGTTGCTCGCAACATGACCAGGCCGATAAGAAATATGACTGAGCTGTCGACAAGGATGGCGAAGCTTGATTTTGATGCGAAGTACATTGATACGGAAAACAGTGCAAAGGAGCTTTATGTGCTTGGTGAGCATATGAATGAGCTGTCGCAGACACTTGAGCAGACCATCACAAGACTAAAGGTGGCAAACAATGAATTACAGCGTGATATAAAGAAAAAAGAAGAGATTGATGAGATGAGAAAGGAGTTTTTGTCAAATGTGTCACATGAGTTAAAAACTCCGCTTGCTCTGATCTCAGGCTATGCTGAGGGGCTCAAAGAGGTCGTAAATGACGATGATGAGAGCCGTAACTTCTACTGTGATGTCATCATGGACGAGACTGACAAGATGAACCGTATGGTTATGAAGCTTTTATCTCTCAATCATCTGGAGGATGGCAGTGATGTGCTTGAGATGACAAGGTTTGATCTGACACCGCTTGTCAGAGGGGTTATAGACTCATCTAAGCTTCTGACACAGAAAAATGAGGCTGCAATTGAGTTTGACCGCACCGATTCCGTATATGTGAGCGGTGATATATACAAGATTGAAGAGGTTGTGACAAACTATATCAGCAATGCGATAAATCACTGCACAAGAGGTGGTACTATCACTGTATCATACAGCATGTACAGCGACCGTGTGAGGGTCAGCGTGTTTAACACGGGAGAGCCGATACCTGATAAGGATATAGAAAATATATGGAATAAGTTCTATAAGGTGGACAAGGCCAGAACAAGGGAATATGGCGGAAGCGGCATAGGACTGTCTATAGTAAAGGCCATTATGGAACTGCATCACAGAGGGTATGGTGTCATAAATCACAAGGATGGTGTAGAATTCTGGTTTGAACTTGAGTTATTTATTGCAAACAATCAATAAATGTGTTACTATATGTATTATTAGGATAAAAGTCATAGAATAAGAATGGGTTTATTGCAATGATGGGAAGAAATATAAAAATGGCAGCTGTGGCATTTACAGCAATTATAACGTTGACAGGCTGCGGAACAAAATTATATGATATGACTGATGCGGAACAAGGCCTTATCGCTAATTATTCAGCATATGTTGTTGCAAAACACAATATATACCAGCAGGATGGCATGACTGACGCTACGGAGAACCGTGGGGATATGGAGGATGCTGAGGATACTGAAAAAGTGGACGATGCGTCACCTGATAATTCACCTTCGCAGGATAATAAGACATCTGAAGCCGGAAATGATAAGAGCAGCAATTCGCAGAAAGAGCCTTCTGCCACGCAGGAAAAGAAGGTGTCACTTGCCGAGGCAACAGGCTACGGCAGCCTTGAAATTACATATGATGGAGTAAACGAGTCAGATGTGTACAATGAGGGCTCATACTATTCTATGACGGCAGGAAGCGGTAATACTTTTGCGGTTATGAAATTCACCCTTAAAAATCCGACAGGCGAGGATATAAATGTTGATATGTTTGGCAATGCTAGGACATATAAAGCCACTTTCCCCGATGGAAAGGAATACACGGCTGAGGGCACATTCCTTACATATTCCCTTAATACTTTTCAGGGAACCGTAAAGGCGCACGATGCGGTTGATGTGGTGCTGCTTTTCAAGATACCTCAGGGTACAGCATGTGACAATATTAAGATGTCGGTTATAAAAGATAACGAAAAAAGTTTGATTGAATTATAAAACATATGATATACTTAGATTACTAAGAGGCGGAGGTTGTATTATGGATACGAACATATTATTGGAGTCAGGAACAAACGAGCTTGAAGTGCTTGAATTCACGTTGGGAGACAATCACTACGGAATCAATGTCGCAAAGATCAGAGAGATTTTGCAATATATGCCGGTCACTCCTGTTCCGAATACTCATCCGAGTGTTGAGGGAATATTTATGCCACGTGACACAATGATTACGGTTATCAATTTAAAGAATAGTCTTAATCTGCCACAGACGGATGAAAAGGGCTTATTTATCATTACGAATTTTAACAAACTCAATGTGGCATTTCATGTAGATCAGGTTATCGGTATACACCGTGTATCGTGGGAGAATATCATAAAGCCGGACGAGACACTGACGGGCGAGCATGGCAGCACTGCTACCGGTGTTATCAAAATGGATGACAGGCTTATAGTTATCCTTGATTTTGAGGCTATAGTTGCTTCTATTAGTCCGCAGACAGGACTTAGGGTTAATGATATTGATGAGATGGAGGCAAGAGATAGGAGTGATGCTACAATTCTTATCGCAGAGGATTCGGCTTTATTGTCAAAGCTCATCACCGAGTGCCTTAAGAAGTCGGGATATACCAATCTCATAGTGGAAGAGAATGGTCAGGAGGCCTGGGATGTGATAAAGGCTATGCAGGCAAAGGGCGATATTACAAAGCATCTTGACTGCATTATAACTGATATTGAGATGCCGCTCATGGATGGACACAGACTCACAAAGCTTGTAAAATCAGATTCAGAGCTTAGAGATATACCGGTTATCATATTCTCTTCACTGGTAAATGAAGAGATGAGGAAAAAGGGTGAACAGCTTGGAGCAGACGCACAGCTTACAAAGCCTGAAATTGGAAAGCTTGTAGAGGCGATTGACAAGCTGCTTGATAAAGCATAATATATTTAGATACAAGGGGGGTGTGGCTTGTTTAGCTGCACCCTTTAATGGATTATAGATGGAGAATACTAATGAGCGATAAATCGACAGAAAACTATCTGGACAATTTGCTGGATTCAATGAACAAACTGCAGGATACAGATACGAAGATGTCTGGGGCTGATCAGGATGAATTCCTCAAAAAGTTTGAGGACGAGCTTGAAAATGAGACATATGATGAGTATCTGTCGAACTTTGAAAAGGAACTTGAGAGGGAAAATGAGCAGGCCAAGGGTCAGGCTCTTAATGTACAGACTCCGGCTCCTGATGACAAGGATGCTTCACTTGATGATATGCTCACTGAGTTTGACCGCAGGATGAAGGAACAGGAGACTCAGGGAGATAAACAGGAAAACAAAGCAGACGATAATCTAAGCGATGCGGTATTTAATTTTACACCGGCAGATTCTGGGAAAGAGATGATGGATGCAAACATGCCGGAAATGGCTGAGAATCCCAAACAGGAGGAGACTCCGGAGAGTATAATAACAAATGAACCTCAGATGGTTGAAGAAATAGGAGAGCCGGACCTGGCAGGAAATGCATCAAAGGATGTACTTGACATACTCGATAGTGATGGCCTGGATAATATCGGTGATCTGCTTGAAGGAAAAACCGGTGAGACAGGGAATGATATAGATGATTATGCAAGCCGTCAGATGAAGGCACATGAGACGACTGATGGAGAGCTTGATGCGCAAGGTACGGAAAAAAAGAGCCTTTTTAAAAAAATAATATCATTTTTTACAAAAGAGCCACAGTCAGATGACGTTACAGATACACAGGGCATGGCGGATGGCACAGAAACTGACGCACAGATGCTCTCGGATGAAAATAAACAGATACTTGAAGCGCTGGATGCTAACGGAGAGCCAAACAAAGCATCGGATAAGCCAAAGAAGGGCAAAAAGCCTAAAAAAGAAAAGAAACCTAAAAAAGCTAAAAAAGAAAAAAAGCCAAAGGCTCCAAAGGAAAAGAAGGAGCGCATTGGATGGGAGAAGGAACCTAAGCTTCCTAAGGGACCTGTTATAGTAATCTGGGTATTTGTTATGTCGATAGTTGTGTTTGTTCTCATATGCACCTTTTTGCTCGGAAACAACTCCAAAGTGACTGATGCTCAGAATACGTACAATCAGGCAATAGCTGATATAGGTCAGAATAAAGCTGATTCAATAGAGCTGTATACAAAGGCATACAGCAGGCTGAGTGGCTTGAAGCTTTCGGGTGAAGATAAGCAGTTGTACAATAAGCTGTCGGTGCTTGCATCAGTATCAGGCAAATATGATGCATATAAGAGCTTTAGCGATTCAGGCTATGTAACCATGGCAGCGGATTCCTTAGTATGTGCGGCTGGCCGATGTGCTGTAAATGCAGAAAATGCAAAGGAATACGGATGTGAGCTGCAGCTTGAGCAGCTAAAAAACATTATTTCTGATACCCTGAGCAGTCAGTATGGCTTATCATATGATGATGCCATTGCTTTGTATAATATAGATGATAGAGATGACTATACACTGGCACTGACACAGAAATTAAATGAATTAGGCATTAAAGAGGAGACAAAATGATATGATAGCAATCATTGACTATGGAGCAGGCAACCTGCGAAGCGTACAAAAGGCTCTTACAGCTATAGGCGAGGAGAGTATTGTGACCAGAGACAGGCATGAGATTTTAAATGCCGATAAGGTAATACTTCCCGGAGTAGGAGCTTTTGGAGATGCAATGGATTCGCTTAAAAAATACGAGCTGGACAAGGTGATTCACGAGGTTTGTGACATGGACAAGCCATTTCTTGGCATATGCCTGGGTCTTCAGCTATTATTTGAGGGAAGCGATGAGGGTCAGGGCGTTGAGGGGCTTCATGTGCTTGACGGACAGATACTTCGCATACCTGATAAGGAAGGACTTAAAATACCTCACATAGGCTGGAATTCACTTGATTTACAGAACAATGGAAGGTTGTTTAAAGGTCTTTCAGAGCATCCGTATGTATATTTTGTGCATTCGTACTATCTGAAAGCCACTGATGAAGCAATTGTCACAGCAACGACAGAGTACAGTACACACATTCATGCGTCCGTAGAGAAAAATAATGTGTTCGCCTGCCAGTTCCATCCGGAAAAAAGCAGCACAGTCGGACTTTCGATACTTAAGAATTTTGCAGGGATAGGGGAGGCATAATATGTTTACGAAGAGAATAATCCCATGTCTGGATGTGAATAACGGACGTGTTGTGAAGGGCATAAATTTTGTCAATTTAAGAGATGCAGGTGACCCGGTTGAGATTGCAGCTGCTTACGATAAGGCAGGCGCAGATGAGGTGGTTTTTCTGGATATAACAGCGTCAAGCGACAACAGAAATACTGTTGTGGATATGGTCAGAAAGGTTGCTGAAAAGGTGTTTATACCGTTCACTGTGGGCGGCGGCATCAGAACAGTCGATGATTTTAAGGCACTGCTTAGAGAGGGAGCGGACAAGATTTCTATAAATTCAAGTGCCATAAACACACCGAGGCTTATCAGCGATGCTGCTGACAAGTTTGGCAGTCAGTGTGTGGTTGTGGCAATCGATGCAAGACGTCGTGCTGACGGAAGCGGCTGGAATGTATACAAGAACGGAGGCCGCATAGATACAGGTCTTGATGCCATTGAGTGGGCTGTTAAGGCAAATCAGCTTGGAGCAGGAGAGATACTTCTTACAAGCATGGACTGTGACGGCACAAAGGATGGCTACGATATCGAGCTTACAAGGCTTATTGCCGATAATGTTTCGGTTCCGGTTATAGCATCGGGCGGAGCAGGCACAAAGGAGCATTTTTACGAGGCTCTGACAGAGGGAAAGGCGGACGCAGCGCTTGCAGCTTCACTTTTTCATTACAAGGAGCTTGAAATTATGGATTTAAAGAATTATCTGGCAGATAAAGGTGTGTCAGTCAGAAGATAGGCGGGAGATAAAGATTATGAGTATGCTTGACGGCGAGTGGGCAAAGGCTGTGGGAGCCGAGTTTAAAAAACCGTATTACAGGGATTTGTACAATTTTGTGAGAGATGAATATGCTACACATGTGGTATATCCTCCGGCAGATGACATATTTAATGCCATGCATTTTACACCACTTGACAAGGTGAAGGTACTCATCCTCGGGCAGGATCCGTACCACAATGTCAATCAGGCACATGGATTGTCATTTTCTGTGCTTCCGTCTCAGAAGGATATTCCACCATCACTGCAGAATATCTACAAGGAACTGCACGACGATTTAGGGTGTGATATCCCGAATAATGGATACCTGAAGAAATGGGCTGATCAGGGAGTTTTGCTATTGAATACGGTGCTCACTGTCAGGGCTCATCAGGCAAACTCGCATCAGGGACACGGCTGGGAGAAGTTCACGGATGCAATCATAGAGGCTGTAAATGAGCAGGACAGACCTATAGTATATATGCTCTGGGGACGTCCGGCGCAGTCGAAGATTCCTATGCTTACAAATCCAAAGCATCTGATATTGACGGCACCGCATCCAAGCCCGCTGTCGGCTTACAGAGGCTTTTTTGGTTGCAAGCATTTTAGTAAAGCCAATGAGTTCCTTAAGGAGCATGGAGTGGAGCCTGTTGATTGGCAGATAGAGGATATATAAAGAACGACAATACCGGCTCATATGTTAGTAATACCGGGCTGGGTAATACCGGCAGATAGCAGATATTATCTTGACATAGATTGGAAAAGCGTCTATATTAAAAATATATAGAAGGTAACGGATTACATGATTATCAAAGGAGTGATACTATGAGAGGAATAGGAATGTGGGATTCGTCATCCATATCCACACTGTTTTCCGGCTTTAGCAGCAGTAGAAGCAGCAATGCAGCATCGTCTTTTATTGCCAATATGGATATGACTACATATAGCGGCATTAGAAGTGGCAGCTATTTCAAGCTTCTCAAGTCATATTATGGAAATAACCTTAATTCAAAAGCCCAGTCTCTTGTCTCATCATCTGTTTCTACATCCAAGGATTCAGCGAAGACACTTACGTCCATCGAGTCGGAGTCAGAGGACATGGTAAAGTCGGCGCAGGCTCTTTACAAAAACAGCCGCAAGGACGATACAGATGCTACGTACAAGAAGGTGTCAGCTTTTGTGTCTGATTACAACAGCCTCATTAATGCTGCGGATGATTCCGAGACAAAGCAGATTTCGAGAAATCTTGAGTCTATGAAGTCACTTACAGATATCAATGCAAAGTCGCTTGCTAAGGTGGGAATCACAGTGGATTCCAAGTCCGGCAAGCTGTCTGTGGACGAGGATACCTTTAAAAAGGCTGATTCGACTAAGGTTGATGCACTTTTTAAGGGGAATGGCTCTTATGCTTACGCAGTGGCAAGCAAGGCTTCAATGCTTGAGTATGCCGCAAAGAATGAGGCAGAAAAGACTAACACGTATGGCGCCAATGGAAGGTATACACAGGCCTATAACAGTGGATATAATTATAATATGTTTTTATAGTCAAAGACAGGCTGGGAATCACCCACCTCACTTTACGGCTTAATAAAAGAAGCATCCCGGTTTGGGATGCTTCTTTTTAATTAATTAGCGTTTAGTTGTCGTTTTCATCGTCCTCGCTCATTGAGTAGACCTGACGCTTACGTGCCATCTCATCGCTCTCAAGATATTCGTCGTAGGTTGTGATCTTGTCAATCATTGAACCGTTTGGCAGGAATTCTATGATTCGGTTGGCTGTTGTCTGGACTACCTGGTGGTCACGGCAGGCAAAGAGGATTACTCCAGGGAACTTTATCATTCCGTTGTTTAATGCTGTGATTGACTCCATGTCGAGGTGGTCTGTAGGCTCATCGAACATGAGCACATTGCTTCCCATGATCATCATGCGGGAGAGCAGTACACGAACCTTTTCTCCTCCGGAGAGTACACGCATTTTCTTTACGCCATCCTCGCCGGCAAAGAGCATACGGCCAAGGAAACCTCGCACATATGTGGCGTCCTTGATTTCTGAGTACTGTGTGAGCCAGTCGACGATTAGCTCATCAGTATCAAAGATTGTGGTATTGTCCTTTGGAAAGTATGACTGGCTGGTTGTGACACCCCATTTATATGAGCCCTCGTCTGGCTCAAGCTCTCCGGCAAGGATTTTAAACAGAGTTGTTTTTGCAAGCTCGTTTCCACCGACAAATGCGATTTTGTCATCGTGGTTGACAGTGAATGAGATATTATCCAGAACCTTTACACCATCGATGGTTTTTGAGATGCCCTCTACAAAGAGCACATCGTTTCCGATTTCACGCTCAGGACGGAAATCAATGTATGGGTATTTACGGCTTGATGGACGTATTTCATCAAGCTGGATTTTTTCAAGGGCACGCTTTCTTGATGTAGCCTGCTTTGATTTAGAGGCATTGGCAGAGAAACGCTGGATAAATTCCTGCAGCTCCTTGATCTTTTCCTCTTTCTTTTTGTTTGCTTCCTTCATCTGACGGACAATAAGCTGGCTTGATTCATACCAGAAATCATAGTTTCCTGCGTAGAGCTGGATCTTACCGTAATCCATGTCGGCGATGTTCGTGCAGACCTTGTTGAGGAAGTATCTGTCATGGGATACAACGATGACTGTATTCTCGAAATTGATGAGGAATTCCTCAAGCCATGAGATGGCATCGAGGTCTAAGTGGTTGGTAGGCTCATCGAGAAGCAGTATGTCAGGATTTCCAAACAGTGCCTGTGCGAGAAGCACCTTGACCTTTACTGCACCCGGCAGATCTGCCATCAGGGTGTAGTGATCATCAGTAGGTACACCGAGACCGTTTAAGAGAGTAGCTGCATCCGACTCAGCATTCCAGCCGTCCATATCGGCAAACTCAGCCTCAAGCTCGCTGGCACGGATTCCGTCCTCGTCTGAGAAATCCTCCTTCATATAGATGGCTTCCTTCTCCTTCATGATATCATAGAGACGCTTATTACCCATGATAACCGTATCAAGTACTGTAAACTCATCGTACTTGAAGTGATCCTGCTGTAAGAATGACAGTCTCTGTCCCGGAGTGATTGCGATATCACCGCTTGTAGGCTCAAGCTGTCCTGAGAGAATCTTTAAAAATGTAGACTTGCCGGCACCGTTTGCACCAATAAGTCCGTAGCAGTTTCCCTCTGTGAATTTTATGTTGACATCCTCAAATAAAGCTTTTTTACCAATTCTTAATGTAATATTGTTTGCACTAATCATTTTGTCTTTATTCAATCCTTTCTTATTTAATAACCTGTTCGTTTCTGTAACACATCGTTTCTATTTTAACGTAAAACCAGTATTTTGCAAGTGTTTTACAGACGATTTATAGCCATTGTGCCCTTTTGTACATAAATTTTACCTTGTTAATAAATATTTTAGGGTTTTTGTACAATGTATTGCTAAAAAAACTTGATTTTTTGCAGCGCACAAACTAAACTAGTATGTAGAGACATTCTGATTCATGTCTATAATTGAACATTTATTTTACAGGAGGAAATATCATGTCTAGAGCAAAACAGTCGATGGATGGAAATACCGCTGCCGCTCATGTAGCATATGCCTACACAGAGGTTGCCGGAATCTATCCTATCACACCTTCTAGCCCAATGGCTGATACAGTTGATCAGTGGTCAGCAGCAGGACAGAAGAACATTTTCGGAAGCACTGTAAAGGTAGTTGAGATGGAGTCTGAGGCAGGTGCCGCTGGTACAGTTCACGGATCTCTTGCAGCTGGTGCACTTACTACAACATTTACAGCTTCACAGGGACTTTTACTTATGATCCCTAATATGTACAAAATCGCAGGTGAGAATCTTCCTTGCGTATTTGACGTATCAGCTCGTACAGTATCTTCACATGCACTGAATATCTTCGGTGATCACAGTGATGTATATGCTTGTCGTCAGACTGGTTTCGCAATGCTTTGTGAGACAAATCCACAGGAGGTTATGGATCTTTCACCGGTTGCACACTGTGCAGCACTTGAGGGAAAGGTTCCATTCATCAACTTCTTCGATGGATTCCGTACTTCTCATGAGATTCAGAAGATCGAGAAGTGGGATTATGAAGATCTCAAAGAGATGTGTCCAATGGATGCAGTTGCTGAATTCAGAGCACACGCTCTTAACCCAGAGCATCCAGCAGCTCGTGGATCACACGAGAACGGAGATATCTTCTTCCAGCATAGAGAGGCATGTAACAAGTTCTATGATGAGCTTCCAGCAGTTGTTGAGAAGTACATGGACAAGGTTAATGCTAAGCTTGGTACAGATTACAAATTATTCAACTACTACGGAGCACCTGACGCTGATCGTGTAATCATCGCTATGGGTTCTATCAATGATGTAGCTGAGGAAGTAATCGATTACTTAACAGCAAAGGGAGAGAAAGTCGGACTTATTAAGGTACGTCTTTACCGTCCATGGTCTTCAGAGGCTCTTCTTAATGCTATTCCAAAGACAGCAAAGAAGATCGCTGTATTAGACCGTACAAAAGAGCCAGGATCACTTGGTGAGCCATTATACTTAGACGTTGCTACAACACTTCGTGAAGCAGGAATGAACGATGTTGTATTAGTAGGCGGACGTTACGGATTAGGATCTAAGGATACACCACCTTCTTCAGTATTTGCTGTATATACAGAGCTTGAGAAGGATGCTCCTAAGCACAGATTTACAATTGGAATCGTGGATGATGTTACAAATCTTTCACTTCCAGAGGTTAAGCCAGCTCCTATCACATCTGCACCTGGTACAAAAGAGTGCAAGTTCTGGGGTCTCGGCGGAGATGGTACTGTAGGTGCTAACAAGAACTCTACAAAGATCATCGGTGACCACACAGACAAATACATCCAGGCATACTTCCAGTATGACTCAAAGAAGACTGGTGGTGTTACAATTTCTCACTTGAGATTTGGTGACAACCCAATCAGAAGCCCATACTACATCAACCAGGCAGACTTCGTAGCATGCCACAACCCTGCATATGTTATCCAGGGCATGAAGATGGTTCAGGATGTTAAGCCGGGCGGAGTATTCATGATCAACTGCCAGTGGTCAGATGAAGAGCTTGCTCATCACCTCAACGCTGACGCTAAGAAATATATCGCTGATAACAACATTCAGCTTTACACAATCAACGCTATCGACAAGGCTATCGAGATCGGAATGGGTAAGAGAACTAACACAATTCTCCAGTCTGCATTCTTCAAGCTTGCTGACGTAATGCCTATCGATAAGGCTGTAGAGTACATGAAGGCTGCTGCTAAGAAGTCATACTCAAAGAAGGGTGACGCAGTAGTAGAGATGAACTACAAGGCTATCGATGCCGGTGTTGACGCTGTACATAAGGTAGAGGTTCCTGAGTCTTGGAAGAATCCAGAGGCAGATGCTCCTAAGGCAGAGCGCACAGGACGTCCAGAGGTTGTTAAGCTTGTTAACGAGCTTCTTGATCCAATCGCTAAGATGGATGGAGACAGCCTTCCGGTTTCAGCATTCGCTGACAAGGCAGATGGACAGTATGTAACAGGTGCTTCTGCATACGAGAAGAGAGGAACAGCCGTTACAGTTCCACAGTGGGATCCAGAGAAGTGTATCCAGTGTAACAACTGTGCATTTGTATGTTCTCACGCTACAATTCGTCCATTCTTACTTACAGATGACGAAGTAAAGGCAGCTCCTGACAACATGAAGGTTGCTGATATGAAGCCAAAGGCAGGCGCTTACAAGTATACAATGAGCGTATCTCCACTTGACTGTATGGGATGTGGTGAGTGTATCACAGTTTGTCCTACAGCAGCTATCTCAATGCAGCCACAGGAGTCTCAGGCAGCAGAGCAGCCAGTATTTGATTACTTAGTAGCTAACGTTTCTAAGAAGACAGATGCCGGAATGGTTGATACAACACCTAAGGGATCACAGTTTAACCAGCCACTCCTTGAGTTCTCAGGCTCATGTGCAGGATGTGCTGAGACATCTTATGCTAGACTTATTACACAGCTCTTCGGTGAGCAGATGTACATCTCTAACGCAACAGGATGTTCTTCTATCTGGGGTAACCCGGCAGCTACATCACCATACACAGTAAATATCAACTCTAAGAAGGGACCAGCTTGGTCTAACTCACTCTTTGAGGATAATGCTGAGCATGGTTTAGGTATGGAAGTTGGACAGAGATATCTCCGTGACCAGGCTATCGAGCTTGTTAAAGAGATCGCTGCATCAGACAAGGCTACAGCTGAGTTCAAGGCAGCAGCAGATAAGTTCCTTGAGACAAAGGATGACACAAAGGCAAACGTTGAGCCAACAACAGCTCTTATTGCAGAGTTAGAGAAGGCAGCAGCAGCCGGATGTGAGAAATCTAAAGAAGTACTTGCTAAGAAGGATTACCTCGGAAAGAAATCTGTATGGATCTTCGGTGGTGACGGATGGGCATATGATATCGGTTTCGGTGGATTAG
>OGKE01000284.1_pt1 | contig 55533 bp, 57 predicted proteins | sample 1572341 | NCBI WGS metagenome assembly OGKE01 (sample SAMEA2582091, study PRJEB24529) | metagenome | biome: Human gut stool | place: China | collected 2011
AGTTGTCAACGGGCTGAGGTAAAGCGGGTCCTGCACTGCGATGCAACAACAAGTGTGGATATGGACGCTCTTCTGTCAGAAACACTTCCTGCTGTCGCGATATTTTCACCCCAACAAATACAAATGTCATGCTATAATAACTTCGAGGTGATTTTTTGAATTATACATACATTTTAAAATGCAAGGATGGAAGTTTATATACCGGCTGGACAAATGATCTTGAGCAGCGTGTGGCTGCCCACAATACAGGAAAAGGTGCAAAATATACGAAAGCAAGGCGTCCTGTTGAGTTGGTTTATTTTGAAGAATTTGAAACCAAAGAACAGGCGATGAAAAGAGAATATGCGATTAAGCAGATGGCAAGAAAAGATAAATTAGAACTGGTTCGAAGAAAAGAAAAAGCGGATGATCGGAGCGAATAAGTAAAAGATAAAGTAACGATCAAAATAAAGTAAAGGTCAGGTACAGGAAGATAAAAAGATGCCAGGATGAGAAGCTGTTCTGCTTCTCGTCCTGGCATTACCTATCATTTCGAAAGAAGAGTGTATAAGATCTGCAAGTTGGAATTAACCAAAGTATCTCTTAAGAAGTCCCTCAAAAGCCTTTCCATGTCTTGCCTCATCTCTTGCCATCTCATGAACTGTATCATGGATTGCATCAAGATTTGCAGCTTTTGCTCTCTTTGCAAGGTCGAATTTACCTTCTGTAGCACCATGCTCAGCTTCTACTCTCATCTCAAGATTCTTCTTTGTGCTGTCTGTAACAACTTCACCGAGGAGTTCTGCAAACTTGGCAGCATGTTCAGCCTCTTCATAAGCTGCTTTCTCCCAGTACAGACCGATTTCAGGATAACCTTCTCTGTGAGCAACTCTTGCCATTGCAAGATACATACCTACTTCAGAGCATTCTCCCTCGAAGTTAGCTCTTAAATCAGCAAGAATATCTTCGCTGACACCTTTAGCAACACCTACTACATGCTCAGCAGCCCATGTCTTTTCACCGGATACTTCTTTAAACTTGTCAGCACCTACATGACAGACTGGACATTCAGCCGGTGCAGCATCTCCCTCATAAACATAACCACATACTGTACATACAAATTTTTTCATAATCGTAATCTCCTTTTCTTTTAAATAAAATATTATAAGTTAAGACTTTCTAATGCAGTCACTGCATTCTCCATAAAATAAAGTAGAACTGGAAGTGATCATTCCGTCAAAACAGTCATTCGCAAGACGGTTCATCTCTTCAATACTTTTCATATCCAGCTCAAGATCCAGTAACCGTCCACATTTCGTACATAAGAAATGATTGTGCGGCTGTACGGTTCCATCAAATCTGTCTCCTCCGTCAGGTGTTGATATCTTGATCGCCTCACCGATGTCTGTAAGCAGATTCAGGTTTCGATATACAGTGCCAAGACTGATATTGGGAAATTCCTTTTTTACATGCATATATACGGTATCGGCTGTTGGATGTTCCTTTGTGGATGCAAGATAGTGCTTGATCGCTTCACGTTGGCGGCTGTATTTTAATGCTGCCACAAGAATCCCCCTTTCTAATGATGAAGAAATGGATCAGTAACTTCATCAACTTTAAATTAATAACAGTAATGATTACTGTGATTAGAATATAACTCATTTTTTTAAAATTGTCAACTATATTTCTGAAAAAACTCAAAAATATTTTCAAATCGTAAAAGCTTCCTTAGTATAGGCTGATAGAAGGGGTCAGATCCTCTTTTTAAATGTTACAAAAATATTAAAAAATAAAGTTGAAAATAGACGAAAAAGAGGGAATAATGACAGATTAAAAGGGATGAAAATAATGAAAAAAGCATAAACTATGTTGACATTACAGCAAGATATTGATACAATCCGATTGTAACATAATTAACAAATATGTAACATTTAGAACTTCCTACAAAAGATAAAAAGAGAAAGTAAGGAGGTTTTATATGAAAAAATTGTATATGGGACAAAAGATGATCGTATCTGCACTGGCAGGTATGATATTGATTCCGGGGAGTGTAGTCAGGATACAGGCAGCAGAAAATGAAGAACAGCAGTCTGTTGTACCGACTGCAGGAATCGAATCGGCACTGGAAGAGTGTTACAGGACAAAAGTAAAAGAAAATCTTCAGCTCTATCTTGTGCCAACAGACGAGGGTGAGTATTTGAATATAGCGTTTTCTGACACGGATGATTTTACTTATGTCAGAAGCGAACCGGATGAGAACAGTGACTGGACAGGAAAATTATATAAAGATTCAACTGTCGAAGTCCTGGAATATCTGGATGGCTGGACAAAGATCCGGTCAGGTGAGACAGAAGGATATGTTCCCACAGAAAAGCTGTTTACAGGAGAAGATGCCCGTATTCATTCAGGGGAGTACGAAGAGAATACGGCAACTGTGACGGCAGACAGACTGAATGTAAGAGCCGGAACCGGAACAGATACAGAGGTGCTGACTCAGGTTAGTGAGGGAGAGACTTATGAAATCCGGGGTGAACAGGCAGATGGCTGGTATCCGGTGAAAGTCGGAGAGATCAATGGCTGGGTGTATGGAGCCTATGTCACGACGGAAACTTCCTATTCTTATGGGGAGACGAAAGAACAGGAAGAAGCACGTATTGCGGCTGAAGAAGAGCAAAAAATCCAGGAGGCAGCGGCAGCCGCACTGGTTTCAAAAGGACAGTCAGTAGTGGACTATGCATATCAGTTCCTTGGCAATCCGTATGTCTGGGGAGGTACAAGTCTTACGAATGGGGCGGACTGTTCCGGGTTTGTCCAGTCAGTTTACGCACATTTTGGAATCAGCCTCCCAAGGACATCCTATGAACAGAGAACAGCGGGGGATGAGATCAGCTATGCAGAGGCACAGCCGGGAGATCTGATCCTTTATGAAGGTCATGTTGGTATTTATATGGGAGATGGAAAGATCATAAATGCCATGAATGAAGCACAGGGTATTGGAGTTTGCAGTGCGACATATACGAATATTGTGGCAGTTCGAAGAGTACTGTAGAAGTTGAGTGATAATTCAAATGTCAAGAGCTGGCATGACCTGAAATTTAAATAAGCAAAATGCACAAAAATGTAGAGTTTTGTAAAAAGTGGTCGAATAAATCGAAAATGGAGTTTTCAACTTATCCACATTAAAATCTTAGAAAAAGGTGGAAAAATATAACGTTTTTAAAAAGTTATCCACATTATCCACACGAAATCCACACTTTTTGGTGGATTACTTTTAAATAAAAAGAGAACGAACGTTTTGTGTAGAAGTTATGAAAATAGAAAATTGTCGAAAAAAAGAAAGAAAAGAATTGACTTTTAAGAAGTTGTAAAATCAGTGGAGTTTAAAAAGAAAAATCTGAAAATTCAAAAAATAGTTGATAAAACCAGGTCGAAGGACTATAATGTAAAGCACGAAAAATAGAAGGAGGAATCAGCAATGGCACAGATTTCTAAAGAGACAAGAATTGGCGAGCTTCTCGTTACATTTCCAGAAGCAGCTCCGATTCTGATGGAAATTGGAATGCACTGCCTTGGATGCCCGGCATCTCAGATGGAATCTCTGGAAGAAGCAGCAATGGTTCATGGAATCGACAGTGACCTTCTTGTAGAGAAGATTAATGCAGCGATGGCAGCAGCAGGAAAATAATAAAAGAGGCGGAAACGTTTCATGAAAATTGAAAGCCCCTGACACCAGGAAGTCCTGATGTCAGGGGCTTTTTTTCGTTGTCAGTTATACGGTTAAAGTGCTGCCAGTTTCTGTACTGCATCCGCTGATACGATGATCTCGCAATGCTCTTCAAGAAAAGCAAGGATTGTAGAATCCGCTTTTTCAGGAGTGCTATATTCCGAAAGCATATTACATATCTTATTAAATTCATGGTCGGAAGAAGAACCAGGTGCAAGTGCAAGAATATAAGTGTGATTCTCTTTATCTTTATAAAGTGTATTCGCATTCTTATAGAATGGAGCTGCAAGGCGTGCAGCACGAATCACAGAATCTAAAGTGCTAAATGAGAAAAGACGAAGCGTAAGCTGTGGTTCAGAAACAGCTTCCTCCTGTTCCTCTTCGGGGGACGCGGAAGGAAGACCTGCCGCTGCTTCTTTTACTTTATTGAGCAGGTCAAGAAATTCATCTGCTCCCTGCAGCTTTTCAAGCACATCATTGTTCACTGTATCTGAATCGCCAAGCGGTGTAAATTTTGAAAACCGGGTATCCAGCTCTTCAGGGTCTTCGACTTTCGTTATAATCAGGACGATCGAATCCGCAGAGGAAGGAATCGCCTCGATCATGAGCGGAAGATCTTCCGCATCAAAACCGAAATCAAATGATGCCTGCTGCATCATATCCCGAAATAAAGATTTTGCTTTCTCAGTACCATAAGCCAGCTCGCTGAGCTTTAAATGGCGGGCTGCCAGATCAGCATGTGTCAACGTACAACGAATTTGATTATCATTGATTTTTTCAATTTTCATATGATCACATCCCTCTCTTCTATATAAAAGATGTTGGGGTCAAAAACCCCCAACAATGATGCTAACGGATTGTTTCGTGCTACGCACTCCCACAATCCTACCCTGACATCATATAAAATAATATGAGTATTGAATGACTTTGATCCAATAAGATACATCATTTCACTGTCTAGTATAAGCAAAAATCAAAAAGATGTAAAGAAAAAGAAGATAAGTTTATAATTCTTTCATCATCTTTTTCTGTTATCAACAAATTCACATAGCTTATCAACAAGAAACACATTGAAAAATGCTTTATTCTGCCCATATAATGGCACTTACAGAAGACAGCGGTCAGGATAACGACTCAGAAGAAAGGAGATTCGGAAAAGATTCAAATGGAGAAATTGATTTGCTGCAGGTGGTGCTGTCTTCGCAGTTCGCATAAATACTCAACAGTATGTCACAGTACTTCCAACGGGTCTTCAAAAATGCGGACATAAGGTTATCAGTATCTGCAGAGAAAGGAGAGAGTATACGCCAATGATGGACATAACTGATAAAGAGAGTTACAGAAGTTTGTACTCTGAGTTAAAGCAGTATGAAAAGAGAGGGATAGACATCCTTATGGATGGATATCAGGTAAGTCCGATGCAGATCGTGACCGCATATATGGCAAAAGAAGAAGGTGCTTATATGCGTGATTATGTGATGGATCAGAATGGAAGACTGGAATCTCTGACATTTACCGATGTAGATGAATTGAATGTAGATAAATTTGGATTGTCAGTGCTTACCCCTTGATGCCGGACAGTACAGATAGATGAGCAGTCAGAGAAAAGAAAGGTCAGAAAAGGACGCATCAATGTGCGGAAAGTATATTCAGAAAAAGTCGGATATGTTATAATGATTGCGGATAGGAGGTGCCGCATGAACGAAAGAAAAAGGCATAGAAGAAAAGGCAGAAGAAGACGGAGAAGATCACCGGGGATCGCCTTGATCGTTTCCATCGTACTTGTCATTATCATAGTAGCAGCAGGAATTTTTGTTGTCTGGAAGAGATATGGTCCATCGAATGAAAGGGCTGATCTGGAACAATATTATGGCCTGGACAGCAAAGATGAGATCGCAGTAGTGATTGATGATGAAGTGATACGAAGAGAAGATCTGGCACAGGATGAAGCGGAAGGATTAAAAGTAATTCCGGCAAAGGTCTATGACAGTGAATATTATATTGAAGCTTCTGTTGTAAGAGATAAGATTAATGAGCGTTTTTATTGGGATTCAAATGAACAGATTCTTTTATATACACTGCCGTCAGGGAATGTTTCTGTCGTGGCAGATACGAATGAATATACTGAGGTCAATGAACAGAAAAGTGTAGATTATACCATTCTGAAAATGGAGGGCGACAAAGTTTATATTGCACTTCCATTTATACAGACGTATACCAATATGGAGTACAAAGTATATCAGGATCCGAACAGGATCGTGATCACGACAGACTGGGGTGAAAAAGAGACCGCAGTTGTAAAAGGTGATACACAGATCCGTTATCAGGGCGGAGTGAAAAGTCCTGTTCTCACCGATGTAAAAAAGAACGACAAGGTTACAGTTCTGGAAGATGAGGATGACTGGCAGAAAGTAGCTACAGCAGATGGATTTATCGGTTATCTGAAAAGCAGTAAGCTGAAAGACCAGAAGAAAGAAAAAACTTCCAGAGATTTTGCGGAGCCGGAATATACAAGTATTTCAAAAGATTATAAGATCAATATGGCATGGCATAATGTTACGAATGTCAGTGCCAACCAGAGCATTCAGAGTATGCTCGCTACTACAAAAGGACTGACTACGATTGCACCGACCTGGTTCAGTCTTGCAGATACTGAAGGAAATATCACATCCATTGCAGACACAGACTATGTTCAGTATGCAAAGCAGGCAGGACTGGAAGTGTGGGCGGTACTCCGGGATTTCCATGGAGGTATTAATTCATATGATGAGACTTATGAAGTATTAAGTTACAGTTCAAAAAGAGCAAAAGTGATCGATCAGGTGATCGCGGCTGCATTGCAGAGTCAGGTAGATGGAATCAACCTGGATTTTGAACTGATCTCGTCAAAGTGTGGAGTGCATTATATTCAATTTGTGAGAGAGCTGTCAGTAAAGTGCAGAGAGAACAACCTGGTATTATCAGTAGACAACTATGTTCCGAAGCCCTACAATACGCAGTACGATCTGAAAGAGCAGGCAGCGGTAGCGGATTATGTGTTCATCATGGCATATGATGAGCATACAGACGGCTCTAATGAAGCCGGATCTGTTGCATCTATCAGTTACCTGGAAAACGGTGTGACAGATGCACTGAAGCTTGTCCCGAAAGAAAAGCTGGTTGCTGCAATCCCGTTTTTTACAAGACTTTGGAAAGAAACTCCAAAGACGGAAGAAGAGTTGGCTGCAGAAGCAGGAACAGAGGCAGCAGATTATCCGAACAGTGTAAGCAGTCAGGCACTTGGTATGGATGAAGCTGCACAGGCGGTTCAGAATGCAGGTGTGACAGCACAATGGGATGATGAGACGAAGCAGAATTATGCAAAGTGGGAAGCAGATGGAAGTACCTACAGGATCTGGCTGGAAGATATGCAGTCATTGGAAGAAAAGATGACAGTAATCCGACAGAACGAACTGGCAGGAGTTGCAGAGTGGAGTCTTGGAAGAGAAAATAGCGGCGTATGGGATCTGATTCTCCAATATTTGAATTAAATAAAGATGATTTTGAAAAAATATCCTTTTCAGACATATACTACAATATAAGTCTGAGGAGGATATTTATTTTGCTTAAAAAAATGCGAAAAAAAGCAGGAGCATTACTTGTAATGATTTGCCTTGGCGTGATCATTTTACTGTGTTGGGAGGCGGGAGAGCATCTGAAAGATAAGATTCTCAGAAGTCTTGAAACTGCAGCAGAAGCCCGTACAGGAAAGCAGACAGTAGTCCTTGACAGCGGGCATGGAGGAAGTGATTCCGGGAAAGTCGGGATCAATGGGGCGAAAGAAAAGGAGATTAATCTGCTGATTGCAAAAGAGATCAGAAGATTGCTTGAAAAAGAAAAGATTGAAGTAATTATGGTCCGGGAAAAAGATGAGGAGCTTGGAAAGAGTAAAGTAGAAGATTTGAAATACAGAGTTTCGCTGATGAATGAAAAAAAGCCGTCACTGGCAGTCAGCATTCATCAGAACAGTTATCATGAAGAAAATGTTTTTGGAGCACAGGTTTTTTATTATAAGACTTCAACCGAAGGAGAAAAGGCGGCTGCGGTCATTCAGGAAGCACTTCAAGAAGTGAATCCTGAAAATACGAAAAAAATTAAAGCAAATGATACATACTATCTTTTAAAGAAGACCGAAGTTCCGACGGTGATCGTAGAATGTGGCTTTTTAAGTAATTATGCAGAGGCAGAAAAACTGGTATCAGAAGACTATCAGAAGAAGGTGGCAGAAGCGGTGACAAAAGGCATCCTGCAATATCTGAAAGATCAGTGATGAAAGTAATGAAGAAAGTAATGAAGAAGGGATAAATAGTTTTTTTTTCAATAGAAAGATGTTATAATAAAATTTATGGAAACGATAATAAGAAAAATAGATAAAAATAATCTTGATCCTGAAGTAATCGAAGAGGCAGGAAATATTCTGAAGAATGGCGGGCTTGTAGCATTTCCGACGGAGACAGTCTACGGACTGGGAGCGGATGCGTTGAAGGAGGAGGCAGCGAAGAAGACTTATGCTGCAAAAGGCCGTCCATCGGATAATCCGCTGATCGTGCATATTGCGGATTATGAAGATCTGAAGGCAGTTGCGGTGAATATCCCGGCGAAGACGGATGCCCTGGCAGCTCATTTCTGGCCTGGTCCACTGACGATGATCTTTGAGAAGAGTGAGATTGTACCGTACGGAACGACAGGCGGACTGGATACCGTTGCAGTCAGGATGCCGAGTGATCCGGTGGCAGCGGCTGTGATCCGGGCAGCAGGTGGATTCGTATCTGCACCAAGTGCCAATACATCAGGAAGACCGAGTCCCACAACAGCACAGCATGTCAGTGAAGATCTGGACGGAAAGATCGATATGATTCTTGACAGTGGAAGTGTGGATATCGGTCTGGAATCAACGATTCTTGATATGACTGTAGAACCGCCGATGATCCTGCGTCCGGGGGCAATCACTGCGGATATGTTTGAAGAAGTGATCGGCCCGGTCAGTGTGGATGAGACAATCCTTGGAAGTGAGAGCAACAAAGCTCCGAAAGCACCGGGGATGAAATATCGTCATTATGCTCCGAAGGCAAAGCTGATCATTGCCGAGGGGGACATCCGGGAGGAAGTTCTTGCAATCCGTCAGCTTGCATATGCCGCACATCGCAAAGGCGAGCGGGTTGGAATTATTGCAACCGGGGAGACACTTCCATTTTATAAGTATGGAATTGTAAAGAATATCGGGACCCGAGAGAATGAGAAGACCATTGCAAGGAATCTGTACCGGGTTCTGAGAGAATTTGATGACGAAGAGGTTGACATTATCTACAGTGAATCCTTTGCCATGCAGGGGATTGGAAGTGCGATCATGAACCGTCTGGAAAAGGCAGCGGGACATTTAAGAATCAGTGCATCTGCAGTAGTAAAGCAGCAGAGATACCGGAGAGTTATTTTCGTAAGTAATACAGATTCTTATATCGGACCGATGGCAGCGGAGCTTTTGAGGAATAAAGAGCTGGAACAGGAGTATGTGGTTGATTGCAGCGGACTTGTGGTTTTGTTCCCTGAACCGGTGAATCCAAAGGCAGAAGCAATCATGAAGAGTGCAGGCATGACGCTGGAAGGTCATGTGGCGAAGCAGTTTGACAGTGAGAGTCTGCAGCCGGATACACTGATTCTGACAGTAGATGAGAGTACAAAGAAAAAGATGATTTCAGAGTATGAAAATACAGAGAACGTATATACGTTAAGTGAATTTGCAGGAGAGGGAGAAGAGATTCCAGATCCTTATGGAAAGCCGCTTACTGCATACGGTGAGTGCTTTGAAGTCCTGAAGAGACTCATAGATCAATTAGAAGAAAAATTAAATTCATTTGCAAAAGGAGAAGAATAATGGCAAAAGTACATGTAATGGATCACCCGTTGATCGCACACAAAATCAGCTATATCCGCAGCGAGGAAGTTGGAACAAAAGAATTTCGCGAGATGATCGGAGAGATTGCACAGTTGATGTGTTATGAGGCAACCAGAGATCTGAAGCTTGAAGATGTTCAGATCAAGACCCCGATCTGTGAGATGACAGGAAAGTCTCTTGCAGGAAAGAAACTGGCGATCGTGCCGATCCTTCGTGCAGGACTTGGAATGGTTGACGGATTCCTGACACTGATTCCGGCAGCAAAGGTAGGTCATATCGGACTTTATCGTGATCCGGAGACACTTGAACCGGTAGAGTATTACTGCAAATTACCGGCAGACTGTGAAGAGAGGGAAGTTTTCGTAGTAGATCCGATGCTTGCAACAGGCGGTTCCAGTGTGGCAGCGATTCAGATGCTGAAAGATAAAGGCGTAAAGCATATCCGTTTTGTATGCATTATCGCAGCACCGGAAGGTGTTGAGCGTATGAAAAAAGAGCATCCTGATGTAGATCTCTATATCGGTTCTCTGGATGAGAAACTGAACGATCATGGTTATATCGTACCGGGACTTGGTGATGCCGGAGACCGTATCTTCGGTACAAAATAAGAGGACAGACGAAGGAGCTGATGCAGATGTCTGATAAGAGAACAGATTATTTATCATGGGATGAATATTTTATGGGTGTTGCGATGCTTTCGGGAATGCGTTCAAAAGATCCGAATACGCAGGTGGGATGCTGTATTGTCAGTCAGGATAATAAGATTTTGTCCATGGGCTACAACGGACTGCCGATCGGCTGTTCAGATGACGAGTTCCCATGGGCGAGAGAAGGAGAAGATCCGCTGGATACAAAGTATGTTTATACGACACACAGTGAGCTGAATGCAATTTTGAACTACAGTGGCGGCAGTCTTGCAGGAGCGAAACTTTACGTGTCTCTTTTCCCGTGCAACGAATGTGCAAAAGCTATCATACAGTCAGGGATCAAAGAGGTGATCTATGACTGTGATAAGTACGCACATACTCCGGCGGTTATGGCATCAAAAAGAATGATGGATGCAGCAGGGGTCAGATACCATCAGTATCATCGCACGAACAGAAAGATTGAGATTGAATTGTAAATGATGCAGGTACGCTTCCGGGCGTACCTGTTTCGTAAAAAGGAGACAATATGATTCGGACAGTACAGTTATCAGAAATTACAGAAAATATCAAAGAAATGTGCATTGAAGCAAATCATTTTCTGTCACCGGATATGGCAGAAGCAATGAAGCAGGCACAGCAGAACGAAAAGTCACCGCTTGGAAAGCAGATCCTTGGACAGCTTCAGGAAAATCTTGAGATAGCCGCACAGGATAGGATCCCGATCTGTCAGGATACAGGAATGGCAGTTGTCTTTCTGGAGATCGGACAGGATGTACACTTTGAAGGCGGCAGCCTGGAAGAAGCAGTAAATGAAGGTGTACGGCAGGGATATGTGGAAGGATATCTCCGTAAATCCGTTGTAGGGGATCCATTGATCCGTGAAAATACAAAAGATAATACTCCTGCGGTTCTTCATATCAGGATCGTGGAAGGTGACCGGGTGAAGATCAAGGTTGCACCGAAAGGGTTCGGCAGTGAAAATATGAGCCGTGTATTTATGCTGAAGCCGGCAGAGGGAATCGAAGGCGTGAAAGATGCAGTTCTGACAGCGGTGAAAGATGCGGGACCGAATGCCTGTCCGCCGATGGTAGTCGGTGTTGGGATTGGAGGCACATTTGAAAAATGTGCATTGATGGCAAAAGAAGCACTGACAAGAGAGGCAGGAAGTCACTCGGAGATACCTTATGTGAAAGATCTGGAAGAAGAGCTGCTTGAAAAGATCAACGGTCTTGGAATCGGACCGGGAGGTCTTGGCGGCACAACGACAGCAATGGCAGTGAATATCAATACTTATCCGACTCATATTGCAGGACTTCCTGTTGCGGTAAATATATGCTGCCATGTCAATCGTCATGCAATAAGAACAATATAATTCCACGAGCTTTCATTGTGGACAGAGTGATGAAAAGAGGAAGATTTTATGGACAGGCATATTACAGCACCGATCAATAAAGAAACTGCAAGATCATTACATGCAGGAGACTATGTATATATAACAGGGACGATGTATACCGCGAGAGATGCGGCACATAAAAGAATGTATGAGATTCTTCAGAAGGGTGGAGAACTGCCGGTTGACTGGAAGGATCAAGTGATTTATTATATGGGACCATCCCCGGCAAGAGAGGGCAGACCGATTGGATCAGCAGGTCCGACAACAGCAAGCAGAATGGATAAATACGCACCGCAACTGCTGGATCTTGGACTGGGAGCAATGGTTGGAAAAGGCAAAAGAAGCCAGGCTGTTATCGATGCGATCGTGAGAAATGGTTCCGTATATTTTGCGGCGGTAGGAGGAGCAGGAGCTCTTCTTTCCAAATGTATTACTTCCGCAGAGGTGGTTGCTTATGACGATCTTGGAACAGAGGCAATCAGAAAGCTCACAGTAGAAAACTTTCCGGCGATCGTTGTGATCGACAGTGAGGGAAATAATCTGTATGAAACTGCGATCAAAGAATACAGAAAAGTGGAGGAATAAGATTCATGAAGAGAATCCTTTTGATGGTATTCAGAAATCTCTGGTTTGTTCCATGGGCATGGTGTAAGCTGTGCTATCGGGCGTCTCATACAGATAAATATACAGAAGAAGAACAATATTCATTTATCCGGTGGGTAGATCTGCATGCAAATAAAGGCGGAAATGTAAAAATAGATGTGCATGGAAGTGAAAATATACCGGCAGAGAATGGTTTTATGTTTTTCCCAAACCATCAGGGTCTGTATGATGTGTTGGCGATGATAGAAGCGTGCCCACGGCCATTTTCAGTCGTGGCTAAAAAAGAAGTGGGAAATATTCCATTTTTAAAGCAGGTCTTTTCGTGTCTTAAGGCATTCCTGCTGGACAGAGAAGATGTGCGTCAGGCGATGAAAGTGATCATAGATGTATCGAAAGAAGTTGAAAAAGGAAGAAACTACCTGATTTTCCCGGAAGGTACACGTTCTAAAAATGGAAATAAAATCGGTACATTTAAAGGTGGAAGTTTTAAAGCTGCAACAAAGGCAAAATGCCCGATCGTTCCGGTGGCACTGATTAATTCTTTCGTGCCATTTGACCGGAATACGATCCGCCCTGTAACAGTACAGGTACATTTCCTTAAGCCGTTGGAATATGAAGATTACAAAGAGATGAAGACAACCGAGATTGCGGCACTGGTAGAAAAGCAGATCCAGGAAACGATCGATGCGAATGTAGGAGAATAAATAGAATCAGAATCATTTAACTCCCAATTTTAATAATATCCTGTCCAGCTCTCTTCGTCATCGTCGACATCAACAGAATTGTCCGGGATCGTATCGGTACCATCGGAAATGCCCGGGATTGTAGTATCATTGTCGGCCTTGTTGCCGGAAGTACTGTTGGATGCATTTCCGCTATTACCGGAATTGTTGCTTGAATTATTGGAAGAACTGTTATTTCCTTTGCTCTTGCTACCTGATTTGCTGCCGGAGGCTGAAGACTGTCCATCCTTGTTGGAATCATCGTTCTTTCCGTCGGTCAGGTCAAGATCCGGCAAGGAATTATCGGAATCTTTTGAATCACTCTTTTTCTTATCAGATTTTTTATCTTTAGAAGTGGATTCAGTCTTCTTATCGGATGTTCCTGAAGTAATGCGAATGGCTGCAAATGCGGCTATTGCCAGAACACAAACGGCGATCACCGATATAATGATCAGTTGCTTTTTCTTTTTGGGATTCATTTTTTTTCGTCTTCTCGATCTGCTCATGGGATACTCCTTATTTTTTAAAAATTTTACTGGTGCAATCGTAGTAGAGGACGTTCTTTTTTCTTTCAATGACAGTCTGAGAGTTTTTATAAAGTTCAGCTTGAAAAAAATCATTTTCCCTGGCAATCACTTCAAGTTTCATAAAGGAAAGCCCTCCATACCTTACTATAACACAAATAGCCACATAAAAATAAGAAAAATTTGACAAAAAAATACAGGTAAACGGATTGAAAAATGTCAGGAAAAATAGTACTATAAAATAGTATAGTTATAATTTAGGCATAATGCATTCGGAATGTGTTGTGATTGTTGCTTATAAAAAGGAAATAAAAAGAGAAAAGCAGGAGGGATTATGAGTGCAAGAAGAAAGCAGTTAATAGCTTTATCCGTGGTACTCGTCTGCGTCATCGGAATGGCTGCATATGGAATTGTGCGGGTATCGAATAAGACTGCCGATAAGGAAAATGGCTTCGATGTTGCTATGACAGATACGACTGACAAGTCAGAGGATGGATCAAAAGATTCGGATAAGACAGAGAAAAAGGAAAAGACGGATCAGAAGAGTGATGCGAAAAAGGACGATTCCGTTAAAGAAGAGGATAAAAAGGAAGAGACTCTGCCTACATTGGATCTGACAAAGAATGAGGCAAAGAAATACACCCGGAAGAAGAGCAGCAGCTCATCAGCAAGTTCTTCATCTTCTGGGAATGCAGGAAATACTACAACCAGTGGTTCTAACAGTACATGGAAACCGGGAAACAGTTCCAATACCGGTTCTAACACTGGAAATAATGGATCGAATAGCAATTCAAAGCCGGAAAATAATGGATCAAATAACGGCTCTAATTCAGGTAATAACGGTTCAAATAATGGTAATAATGGTTCCAATACCGGTGGAAATACAAATACGGGAACCGGTAATCCGGATAATGATGTGAATCTGCCGGAGATAAAGCCATCAGAACCGACAACTCCGACAGAGCCAACCGAACCAGATGAAAATGGTGAGTATTGGACAGGATATTATTAAAAAGGATTTCAGAATAAAAAGATCATTGATTGCTGCGGGAGGGACGACGATGAAGATAAAAAAAGGATTTGTATTGAGGGATGTCGCAGGCAGATCAATTGTAGTTGCTACAGGGGCAGCCGCAAAAAAATTTCGTGGCATGATTATGCTGAATGATACCGGCAAAGAAATTTGGATAAGATTGCAGAAAGGCATGGATCAGGAAGAGATTATCCGCAGCATGGTTGAAGATTATGAAGTCAGTGAGGAAAAGGTCACAGCAGATGTTCAGAGTTTAATCGGACAGATGCAGGAAAATGGTTTTTTAGAAGAATAAATAGATGTCGGGGTCAAAAGCCCTCTACTTTGATGCTCATATCGGGGCGGGTCCTAAGGTCTTTCCCCCACCTATGAGCAAGCTCATGTGGGCTTAGACCTTTTGACCCTGGCATCAGTTTAATTATGTATCCTACTCATTCAGGATCGTCAGGATCATCTGTGCAGTCTCCGTCAGATTGGTTCCACTGTCCATACTACTTTTCTGCAAGTACCGGTGTGCTTCATCCTCAGACATATTATTTCGTTCCATCAGTAATGCTTTCGCCTGGTCAACCAGCTTCTTTTCTGCATCATTTCTTTTCCGGCTTCTTTCTTTCCGCTTCTTTCTTGCTCTTTCCTGTGACTGCTGAAGCATTTCCACTGTACTGACAAGATCGTAGATCTTGATCGGCAGTGGCAGTCCCACAACACCCTCCGGCAGTTCATCCATCCATTTTGATGGGGGTGCGACCAGAAGCATATCAAATGAAAACGGCAGTGCTTCCCTTAGTTCCGTATATTGCATATCCTGAAGACGATATCCACATACCACGATTCCATCGCTCCAGTTATCCACATATTGCAGAACTTTTGCACCGGTCAGACAAACTGCAGATACTTCCATCCCCGCACGTACAAGTACATTACGGATATTTACTGCGTTATCTCTTCTCGGAAATACCACAATAATATGGCTCATATCTGCTCACCTCCAGTTGCCTTTTTGATCCTCTCTTCATACCATCTTAAAAATTGACATTCAAAGTTCAATTTCCTGCGTTGTATCTGTCCTACAGTCTGTGGAGATAATGTGCGATCTCCCAGTCAGTCACCTGCATACAGTACTCCTTATATTCTTTCTTGTTGGCCTTGATGATCTTCTTAGCCAGTTCTCCCCCCAATACATCGATCAGAAACTGATCTTTCTCCAGTTCCGCCGTGGCATCCCCAAGATTTCTCGGGAGTTCTTCCACATGAAGTTCATCTCTTCTTTCCTGCGTCATCTTCTGGATATTCTCATCTATATTCGCAGGAGGCATAATTTTATTCTTAATTCCGTCAAGTCCTGCTTTCAGAAGAACTGCCAGTGCCAGATACGGATTTGCCGTTGCATCCGGACTTCGCAGCTCCAGCCTGGATTTTCTTTCTTTATCTGCCGATACACGAATCAATGGTCCTCTTGTCTTTGCCGACCATCCCATATATACCGGTGCTTCATATCCCGGCACAAAACGCTTGTAAGAATTTACTGTCGGATTTGTGATACACGTGATCGCCTTCATATGCTTCATCAGACCACCGATAAAATAGTATCCTTCTTCACTCAGACCATTTACGTCCTCCGCATTATAGAGGACATTCATTCCATCGCTTCCATAAAGGGAAAGATTGATATGCATTCCCGAACCGTAGGTCTCACTCTTTGGCTTTGGCATAAACGTAGCATGCAGTCCATGTCTTTTTGCAATGGTCTTAACCACCATCTTAAATGTCATCAGATTATCTGCCGTAACCATCGCCTCATCATAATGAAAGTCGATTTCATGCTGAGCCGGTGCGATCTCATGGTGAGAAGAAATGATCTCAAATCCCATTTCCGCCAGTGTAAGGATCATATCTCTCCTTGCATTTTCTCCCAGATCCAATGGCCCGATATCAAAATATCCGCCTTCTTCATGAGTAACTGTTGTCGGCAGTCCATCTTCATCTGTATGGAACAGAAAGAACTCACACTCCGGTCCGACATTCATGGAATATCCCATCTCTTCCGCTTCGGCAACTGCTTTCCGCAGAACATAACGTGGATCCCCCTCATACGGAGTTCCATCTTTACGATAGACATCACAGATCAGTCTTGCTACTTTTCCCTGCTGCGGCCGCCACGGGAAAATCTCAAAGGTACTCAGATCCGGATACAGATACATATCGCAATCCTCTTCTCCTTCGATTCCCTCCAGCGACGACACATCAAACATACATTTATTATTCAGTGCTTTTTCAAGCTGTCCTACTGTTACAGCCATATTCTTCAACGTTCCAAAAATATCTGTAAACTGCAGACGGATAAAGGCAACATCTTCTTCCTCCACAATACGGGTGATGTCTTCCCTTGTATAGTTATGCATATAACAACCTCCTTTTCATACCGTTTCCAGTTTTTTCATCCTAATACAGAAAATCTGCCATCAGCAGCTCCCCACACACTCCGGTATATATTGATAAAGGGCGATCTCCACCCATACTGGAAACGCCCTTGTCTCTGTGCCTTATTATATCGGCTTGATTTTCTCTTGTCAATCAACCTTTTTCTAGTTAAAATATACCATTTCTTCGATCGGTTCTGCCGGTTCAATATTCTCCGCATCCAATACCGGACCCTCGCCTCTGTATACAGAGAGATTTTTAAAGCTGACTTTTGCTCTTACTTTTACCCAGTCACCCGGTTTCAGCTTTGGTGCATATGGACTTCTACAGACATAACCAAGGAAAGAGGTATCATCTGCACAACAGGTCATTGCTGTACGTCCCGGAAGAAATACCTTTGACGGAAAAGCCCGTGGCTTCATCACCTTTGCCACAAACTCTACTACTTTTCCCTTATACCGGTCTGGATTTTCCATCATATCCACATACCAGATTCCATAGTCTTCCCTGCGGATCTCAATCACCGGAGCATTTAAATCATACGGAACCTCATCCTCAAAAATATTGTCGACTTCTCCGTTCTCATCTTCAAAAATAACTTCTGCCTGTGGGCTGACCACCTTGACACTTCTTCTGTATCCCGCCAGCGGACCTCTGTCCTCACAGCGGTTAAAAAGAACCAGTTCCGCCCCTTTTACCATTTCAACAAATAATGGCTTCAGATTTGTAAGGTACATCTGAAAAGTACTTGCATCAACCGTTGCGATCTTCTGTTCGATCTTCCAGCCTGCCGGAAGTGCCAGTTTCTCAAAATCACTGACCGGCCACATACCATTGTATTCAACTACAACTCTCTCCGGTTTATGCTTCCGGTTCATCTCCTCAAGCCATGCTTCTGTCAGGTCCTCTTTATCTTCCACTTTTTCGATCACAACACCATACTTCAGCATTTCCTTTGGATCATACTCTTCCTCTCCTTCCTCACAGAGGATCAGAAGCGTCTTCCCCTGGATCTGAAAATAATCCTGCTCCAACGTAAATGTCAGAAACTGGGTCTTTCCGCTGTCCAGGAATCCTGTCATCAGATATACCATAACATCCGATTGTCTCATTTTTCTTTCTCACTTTCTTTTTCTTTCAGACTATTTCACCTGAAATAATTCCGCCAGTTTGTCTTCTTTAATCTCTGCACCGATCACACAGATACGTCCTGTATATTCAGGTGCTCCGGTTCTTACTTCATGCTCACCCGGAACCATGTCGAAATAGATCCATTCTCCATCAGCACCTGCAACCATACCTTTTGCACGAAGGATATTGCCATAAGATCCATCTTCTTCCAGGGTCTTGAGGATATTTCCGATCTCTTCTTTTGTATAAGTACGGATTGTCTCTTTTCCCCAACTTGTAAATACATCATCGGCATGATGGTGTCCCTCATGATCGTGATGGTGGTGTCCACAGCCGCAGCCACATTCATGATCATGGTCGTGATGATGTTCATGCTCTTCATGGTCATGGTCGTGATGATGCTCATGCTCCTCATGGTCATGGTCGTGATGATGCTCATGCTCCTCATGATCATGGTCGTGATGATGTTCATGCTCCTCGTGGTCATGGTCGTGATGATGTTCATGCTCCTCGTGAGCAACTTCTGCAAGCAGTTCTTCTTCCAGAGACTTGCTGGATTCCATTGCCTCCAAAATCTTTTCACCCGGGAGCTGCTCGATCGGTGTTGTGATGATCGGAGCTTTTTCATTTAACTCTCTCAGCAGAGCAACACTTTCCTGAATCTTCTCCGGCTTTGCCTTATCTGTACGGCTTAAGATCACTGCTCCTGCATACTCGATCTGATTACTGAAAAATTCGCCAAAATTTTTGCGGTAGATCTTGCACTTTGTCACATCTACCACGGTGGTAAAGCTGTTCAGCTCCGCATCAATCTCAGCCTGCACATCCTGCACTGCCTTGATAACATCCGACAGTTTTCCGACACCGGAAGGCTCGATCAGAATACGGTCAGGGTGATACGTGTCTACTACCTCATGAAGAGACTTTCCAAAATCTCCTACCAGTGAACAACAAATACAACCTGAGTTCATCTCACGGATCTCGATTCCCGCCTCTTTCAGGAATCCACCGTCGATTCCAATCTCTCCGAACTCATTCTCGATCAATACAACCTGCTCTCCCTTAAAACCTTCTGAAAGAAGCTTTTTGATCAATGTCGTCTTACCGGCTCCAAGAAAACCGGAAATAATATCTATTTTTGTCATTTTAAAGACCTCCTATCTTACTGCCTTTTTCTATCTTATCTCTTTTCTTTCCTCTCTGTCAATTCAGATTCATTCTCTCCGGACAGTAACCGTATTTATTTCAGATCCAGCTCGATCGGACAATGATCTGATCCCATTACTTCTGTCAGAATCTTTGCATCTGCCAATCTGTCCTTCAGGCATTCTGACACGCAGAAATAGTCAATCCGCCAGCCTGCATTCTTCGCTCTTGCACTGAACCGGTACGACCACCATGAATAAATTCCCTCCTGATCGGGATAAAAATACCGGAAAGTATCAATGAAACCTGCATCAAGAAGCTCTGTGAACTTTCCACGCTCTTCATCTGTAAATCCTGCATTTTTCCGGTTTGTCTTCGGATTTTTAAGGTCGATCTCTTTATGTGCAACATTCAGATCACCGGTTACGATCACCGGCTTCTTTTTCTCCAGTTTCTTAAGATATGCACGGAAATCATCTTCCCATTTCATCCTGTAATCCAGTCTTGCAAGCTCACTTTGGGAATTTGGTGTATAAACTGTCACAAAATAGAAATCCTCAAACTCACAGGTGATCACGCGTCCCTCCTGGTCATGCTCTTCAATCCCCAGTCCATAGGATACCGATAATGGTTCTTTTTTGGTAAATACTGCTGTTCCGGAATAGCCTTTCTTCACAGCATAATTCCAGTACTGATGATACCTTTTCAGTTCCAGATTCAACTGTCCTTCCTGCATCTTCGTCTCCTGAATACAGAAAATATCCGCATCTGCCTCATGAAAGAAATCCAGGAATCCTTTCTGAACGCATGCCCGGATACCATTTACATTCCACGATATTAGCTTCAATCTATTCCTCCTTCCAGGACTTCTCCTTATAATAGACTTCGTCAAGGAATAATCCTCTTGCCGGAGCCAGAAATCCAGCCTTTGTTCTATCCTTTGCCTCTAAAGCTATCGTCACGCTTTCGATCCTGCGTGTCCCCATTCCAACTTCGAGCAAAGTTCCTGTCAGAATCCTTACCATATGATAAAGAAATCCCGTTCCCTCATATTGGATGTTGATCCTGCCACCTTGTCCGCCAACCATTATAGCATAAATGGTCCGCTTTGTGGACATTTCATCTTTTTTATCCGTATAAGCTGCAAACTCATGCGTGCCGGTCAAAAGTTCCGCTGCCTGCTGCATCGCTGCAATATCAAGTTTCTTCGGGAAATGATACGTGTAACGCCGGTCAAATACATCCGGCTTTTCATCAGTATCAATCTGATACACATACCTTTTTCCTACAGCACTCTTTCTCGCATGAAACCCATTTTTTTCAAGTCCGGCTTCTCTGATCCGGATATCCGGAGGCAGCAGCTTATTTACCTTCTCTGTGAAAAATCCGTCCTCCGCTTTCCCGTGAAGCACCACACTGGCTGTCTGTCCGCGGGCATGCACTCCTGCATCCGTCCTTCCTGATCCATTTACTTCCACCGCATATCCGGCTGCCTTTGAAATACAGGATTCCAGAATCCCCTGAATGGTCATCTCTGTATTGGCCTGTCTCTGCCATCCCTGATATGCTGTCCCATCATAAGCGATCACCAGCCTGTACGTCCGCATTCTTTCATCTCCTCTTTCAAAAAGAAAACCGGTCATACTTCCGCTTCAGGTATAACCGGTTCGTTCTTCCTATTTTAAAAACTTTTTCAGCTCATCCATGAATGTATTCGCATCTTTAAACTCTCTGTATACTGATGCGAACCTCACATATGCCACCGGATCAAGATCTTTTAACTTATCCATAACAATCTCTCCAATCTCACTGCTCGGGATCTCTTTTTCTTCCCGGTTAAAGATCTCCAGCTCGATCGCCTCGATCGTCTTCTGGATCTGATCTGCAGGAACAGGACGCTTATAACACGCACTCAGCACACCATTCTCAATCTTTGACCGTTGATACTGCTCCCGGTTGTTGTCTTTCTTGATCACGATCAGAGGAATCGTCTCTACTTTTTCATAAGTTGTAAAACGTTTCCCGCACTCGTCACAGGAACGCCTTCTGCGAATCGAACTCTTATCCTCTGCCGGTCTGGAATCGATCACTCTTGTATCAGGGTTTCCACAATATGGACATCTCATTCGTCTGTTCCGCCTTTCCGCATATACAATCCACCACACACTCCCTGCGGCATTTATTTTCAATCCGTCTGTGAAACGAATTTATTTCCGCCCTCATTATACACAATGTCTAGTATTTTTGCAAAAACTTTTCTTCTTTTATTTCCACTAATACTGCATCCGGTCCGATTTTTTTTACACAACTGTACGGAATCACATATTCACAGTCCGTTCCAAAAAATCCGCAAAATTTTCCCGGTCCCGGTACAATAATCGATTCAATCTTCCCGGAACAGGTATCAAGCTCCAGGTCCACAACACAGCCCAACTGCTTTCCTGTACAGATATTAACTACTTCTTTTTCCCGCATTTCACAAAATCTCATCGTTCTCTCCCCGTACCGGAATCTTACAACTATTTTATTCCGGCATCGGACAGATCGTGACATTTCTGTATTTCTTTTTTTCGGTACATATATTACAATGATGTCAGGGTCAAAAGGTCTGAAACCACGTGTGCTTGCACACTGGTGGTAGAATGACCTTGAGACCCGCCCCGATATGAGCATAAAAGTGGGGCGTAAGCACCATGATATGCGAATAGCGGGTAGGATTGTGGGAGTGCGTAGCATGAAACAATCCGTTGGCATCATTGTTGGGGGCTTTTGACCCCAACATCTTACAATAGATTCATCATAATCCTAAAGGAGAGTTTGTTATGAATGAAACTTTACTGCTGTTCCATGCACCTTCCAGGCCCGAGCTTTTGAAGATCCAGCGTGCCTTGCTTCCGTTGCATATCCGGCTGCGTTGCATCTCACAGAAAGACTATCTGCAACCGCTCGGATTTCTCGCCGGAATGAAAAAATTTTCCCCCACCACTGAGGTTTATGACGGAGAAGAACTTTCTGCCCCACTGTTCCTTTTCTGCTTTTTTCAGAATAACCGACTTGATCAGGCACTTGCTGCCCTCAGACGCTGCGGTGCTGGTCCATTTCCTTATAAAGCGATCCTCACACCAACAAATTGTGAATGGAATGTTCTCACCTGCTTCAACGAAGTAAAGAAGGAACATGAGCAGATGCATAAATAGACATTGAAAAGTTTACCATGCTCAACTATAATGATGATACCATCAGAGAGACGGGAGAAAAGTACTATGTGGAAAAGAAAAGAATTAAAAAAGAATGCTCGCAGATCAATCCGACAAAATTACTGGCGTATGGTATCCGTCTGCTTTCTTATCGCTCTTCTCACAGCTTCCTATCCCCTGGCAACCGCTTTTCTGGGAGTGCATCCGTTATCTCATATTGACACGATTTCCAATCTGCATCAGACTTTTGAGACCGAAACTACATCGCAGATCCTGGAAGAGACTGCCACAAGGCTTTTTCATAATACTGACATTGAGAATCTATATAAAAATCCTTCTGCTACTTATACCAATCTTCTTGTGGATCTGTATGCAGACAGTACCTCTACTTTTTTTGCAGTCCTGAAGATCTTCAATACTTTCTTGGATGAACATTTCGACTTTATCGTCTTCATCCTTGGAATCAGTGCGATCCTGGCTTTTCTCTATCGCATTTTTGTAAATAATATTCTGATCATCGGCGAGAAACGTTTCTTTTTAGAATCGAAAAATTATAAAGATACCCGGATTTCCAAAATCTTTTTTCTTTATAAGCTACATTATATCCGCAGGCCTGCTTTTACCATGTTCTTCCGCAGTCTCTACCAGTTTCTGTGGAATTTTACAGTCATCGGTGGAATCTACAAGCATTATGAGTATTGGATGATTCCATATATCCTGGCAGAAAATCCCAGGATCAGTAAAAAAAATGCTTTCTTCCTTTCCCGCCAGCTCAGCAATCATAATAAGAAAAAGCTTTTACTGCTGGATCTGTCTTTTCTGGGATGGAAGATGCTCTCCCTGCTCAGTCTGGGACTTGTCGATTTCTTATATGTGAACCCTTATATGGCAACCTGCAAAGCTGAATTATATCTGACACTCCGCAGAAATTATGTGCTTTCACGTTCTCCCGGCTATGAATACCTGGATGATTCCTATCTGGAACATATTCCTTCCGAAGATGAGCTTCTGATCAGTAAGGCACTTTATGATGACTCGGAAGGTCCTTATACACAGACCTCTTATTTTGCACCTGACCAGTATCCGGTTTTCCTTTTTTCTGTACAGCCGCCATTTTCTGCTGTAAGATCACCGGTCAACCCGGTTCGTAAATACGATCTCTGGTCCTGCATTTTTCTTTTTCATGCTTTTTCTATTTTTGGATGGATCGTAGAAAACCTGATACATCTTTTAAAGACAGGAGAATTTTCTTTTGATGGAGCAGTTTTCTTTCCATGGGCTCCTATGTATGGGATTTTCGGCATATTACTTTTACTGTTTATGAAGAAACTCATTCCCAAACCAGAGCTTGTGTTTTTTCTGAATTTTGCAGTCTACACATTGATCGAATATCTCGCAAGCTGGATTCTTGAACTCGGATACAGCCTGAAAGTAACTGCCTACAGTGACTATCTTTTCACACTGAACGAACATACATACATCGGAGGTTCCGCAGTCTTTGCACTGCTTGGATGTGCTTTCCTTTACTATCTTGCCCCTAAATGGACAGAAGCTTTTTCCCATTTAAAGAAGAACATCCGCATTGTACTCTGTATTCTCCTCAGCCTTATCTTCCTTGGCTTTGTTTTTAAAATAAGTCTTCCATATATTTGGTAAGAAATATTGATTTCATATAAAAAAAATAGTAAAATTTAATTAGTTATTGGCTTGAAAATTTGAAACGAAAGGAAAATTATTATGAAAAAAAGAGTTGTTGTTGCACTGGGACACCGTGCACTTGGTACTACACTTCCAGAACAGAAGACCGCAGTAAAGCATACTGCCAAATGTATCGCAGACCTTATTGAGGAAGGCTATCAGGTTGCGATCACGCACAGCAATGCACCTCAGCTTGGCATGATCCACACAGCCATGAATGAATTTGCAAAAGCTCATAAAGACTATACACCGGCTCCTATGTCTGTCTGCTCAGCCATGAGCCAGGGATATATCGGTTATGACCTTCAGAATGGAATCCGTGAGGAACTTCTTAATCGTGGAATCTACAGAACTGTCAGTACTGTTCTCACTCAGGTAATTGTCGATCCATATGATGAAGCTTTCTATACACCGACCAAAGTTCTCGGACGTTATATGAATGCACAGGAAGCAAATGAAGAGCGTAAAAAAGGAAATTATGTGATTGAAGAGCCAGGCAAAGGGTTCCGTCGTGTCGTATCCGCACCAAATCCTGTAAAAATCGTCGAGCTGGATGCCGTCAAGGCACTTCTTGATGCTAATCAGGTTGTAATTGCTGCCGGAGGCGGTGGAATCCCGGTGCTGGAGCAGGACAATCATCTCCGAGGTGCAAGTGCCGTCATCGAAAAAGATCTTGCAGCCGGAAAGCTTGCAGAGGGAATTGACGCTGAAATGCTCATCATCCTTACAAATGTCGAAAAAGTCTGCATTAATCTCGGACAGGAAGATGAAGAACCGCTGGGAGAGATCACAACAGAACAGGCTAAGACATATATGGAGGAAGGACATTTTGGAATTTACAATATGCTTCCTAAATTCCGTGCTTCTGTTGATTTCGTAGAAGCATGCGAGGGACGCAGTGCTTACATTACTTCTTTCGATAAAGTAACGGATGCATTAAAAGGCAAGACAGGCACTGTCATTCGATAATTTTCCTGTGGATTCCCGTAGATATTCAAAAGTCAGGTACAACATTTGTATCTGACTTTTTTCATATTCCTTTTAATCTCCTCTTGATTTTTCATGAATACATGCTATTATATATGCATACGTTAAATGTAGTATTGAAAACCACTTGTTGTTTTATCAATATATCGGAGGTGTGTTATTATGGAAAAAAGACATCATATTAAAGATCCCGGAAGTGCGATCACTCATTTTATCGGCATGCTCATGGCAATCTTTGCGGCAGTACCGCTCCTTATCAAGGCTGCACATGAACCAAGCCGGATCTACATTGGATCTCTTACAGTCTATGCGATCAGTCTGATTTTATTATATGCTGCAAGTACAACGTATCATACTTTTGATATCTCGCCAAAAGTAAATACTATCTTGAAAAAAATCGATCATATGATGATCTCCGTTCTGATCGCAGGAAGCTATACACCGGTATGCCTCCTTGTAGTAAAAGGGACTCGTGGCATCACGCTTCTTTGTATTGTATGGGCATTTGCAATTGCCGGCATATTGATCAAGGCATTCTGGGTGTTTTGTCCGAAATGGATCTCCTCTGTCCTCTACATTGGTATGGGATGGACCTGTGTTCTGGCTTTTTCTCAGATCCTCAATAATATGTCCTCTGCCGCTTTTGCATGGCTTCTTACCGGAGGAATTATTTATACTGTAGGTGGAGTGATCTATGCATTGAAACTTCCTATATTCAACAGCCGTCATAAAAATTTCGGCAGCCATGAGATCTTTCATCTCTTCGTAATGGGCGGAAGTATGTGCCACTTTGTTGTTATGTATGCCTTTCTTCTTCCATGATCTGAAGAAGATATTTGAGAAGAAACTGCCGGGGATATGTCTAAAAAATCAGTAGATTTTTCAGACATATCCCCGGCAACTATAATGAACTAACGAAACCGCAGAAGTCTCATTTTACTTCTGCGGTTTCCTTTTTATCTCTGCAACGTTCTACACTTTGCTGCCAGCTTATCTCTTTATAAAATACTCCTCATACCATACAAGGAATGTATAGATCGTCCATACCTTTCTCCAGTTATCAGAATTTCCACCAACATAGTCTGCAAAAATTTCATTGATTGCCTCCACATCAAAAAATTTCTCTGCAATCTCACTGTTGAACAACCGTCTTACATCCTGATTATATCTGTCGTCAGCCATCCAGATACGAATTGGAACAATAAATCCAAGTTTCTTGCGGAAAGCAATCTCTTCCGGCAATACCTTCGCTGCGGCTGTACGGAACGCCACCTTATTCTGCTCTTCATTCACTTTATATCTTGAAGGCATACGGGACGCGATGTCAAAAATCCTTCTGTCTGTCAGTGGCATACGGATCTCCAGTCCTGCTGCCGTACTCATCTTATCAACGTTCAGATAAATATCTCCCTCCAGCCAGATCTGAATATCTACATCTGACATCTTTGACAGCGGATCGAGTCCTTCTGTCTCTTCGTAAATTTCTCTTGCCACTTCGATCGGGAGTACATCCGGGTCATACTTTTTCAGAATCTTCTTTTTCTCATCTTCTTTCATGATGTTCGTATTTCCAACATAGAACGTCTTCAGATTCTCCCCATAACGTTCTGCATTACGGTACATATTATATCCACCAAAAAATTCATCCGCACCCTCTCCGGAATAGCAGATTTTTGTATGCTCTGCCGTTGCATTACATCCAAGCGTAAATACAATCGCAGATGCATCACCTAACGGCTGCTCCATATTATACATCACATATGGTACAATATCAAAGAACTGCTCCGGTGTGATCAGACTCCTTGAGAACTTTCTTCCAAGAATCTTTGCAGTCTTTTCTGCAAGAACAGATTCATCAAATCTCTCCTCTTCATATCCACATCCGTCAGCCTGCTCTGCATCAGACATTGCAAGTACATAGGAAGAATCTACACCACCTGAAAGGAAAGACTCTACTTTCTCATCCGCAGTCTTCACTTCCGGCATGATCTCCTGGATCGTGGAATGAATCTCATCTGCCCAGTCTTCAAGAGACTTACTCTCATCCGGATGAAATTCAGGCTTCCAGTATCTTTTAATCGTAAGTCTGCCATTCTGCCAGATCAGATAACGTCCCGGCATCAGCTTCTTCAGACCTCTGAAAAACGTATTCTCACCGGCTACATATGTAAGACTCAGATATAACTGCAGCATTTCCTCATTCAATTTTTTCACAAAACCAGGCTGCTTCATAATATCACGGATCATTGTACCGTACAGAAGCTGTCCATCCTCTGTCTCATAATAATAGAATGGCTTTGTGCCAAACTGATCTCTCAGACAGAACAGCTTCTTCTCTTCATCATCCCACAGAGCAAATGCAAACATTCCATACATATGGTCTGCCATCTCATAGCCCCATGTCTGATACGCTTTGATCAGAATTTCTTTTTCCCGCTCTTCTCTTGAAAGAGACAGATCAATCCCCAATCTTTCACAAAGTTCTTCCCAGTTACGAATATGTCCTCTGTATTCTTTTACTGTTATCATACGTGTATCCTCTCTTTAATAAAAATCCAATCTTTATCTTAAGTCACGATCTGACCACTGCTTATTATACTCCATCCGTCTTCAGATAACAATTAAATGATCTCTTCAATTCTTACTTTTCTATTAAAAGTTCCTCTTTTCCAGATCATAAGATATACTTTAAGATCAACCGAATCCCTGACCGCTTCAAATGGTTCTTCGCAGAAGACCGTTGCCCTGATCCCCCGCGACTCCAGTTCATTTTTTCTCATTTCCGCTTTTTTTAGCAGCTTCTCATACCGCACTTTTTCATCTGTCTGCAATCTTCTCTGCGGATACGTCTTTGCAGCTTCTACGATCATTTCCTGTAAAAGATCAACGATCTTATCATGCGAACTCCTGTGGAGCATCCTTGCCATATAGCGTGCCAATACCTTATATGGGTGTCTCCGGTAAAGTCTCAATATTCTGAGCATTCTCCGGTCATCTACTTTTCCCAGCAGTTCTTCCATGACATCCATTGCCTCTTCAGACGGACTCCACGGATCATCCCGGTAAAAAATATACTGCTCTGAAACTGACGGATAACAGCAATAATTCAAAGGTGGAAAATCTGCAAGCTCTGCAAGTTTCAGTTCCGTCTCATTACAAAAATCATTTCCGAGATATTCTCTTTTATCTCTGATGATTGATGCTTTATACTCAATCTGCCTCAGATACTCATAACCACTGATCCAAAAATGCCCAATTTCTCCATAGTTATAAAGCCGGGTTTCTACTGTCAGATTTCTGAAGAAAAGAGTAAATACATTTTCCGCCTGCCTGATGATTAACCCGTATTCCTGCTGATCTTTCATCAAATGCAGTTCTGCTTCGATTTCACCTTCAAAATCCTTTTTATACTTTCCCTTCATCCTTGCCTGTTCAAATGCAAGAAAACTTTCCGCTGCATCATTCATCATATAGATCAGACGAATTTTCCCCTGCTTCAGATCATCAGGATAAATCAATTCAAACTGCCCCTGATCTGTCAATTCCAACAGTCTTTCAAATGCGACCGGATCACTATCTGGCAGGAGTTCCAAAGTATTTTGCAAGTGCATCCTCCTCCAATCCTTCACCGATTACAATCAGTACATTCTGTCCCTCCCCGACCGGGTTCATCTGAATTTCATACTGCGTCGCATTTAGCTCGATCCACTTTTCATTCTCATCCTGCATAAATCCTTTAATTCGGAAAAGCTTTCCACAGGCCGGATCTTTCAATGCCTCTTTCATCTTTTCTTTCAATTCTTCTTTCTTTATCTGAAGATTCATATAATACAAAGACTGAAAGCCCTGATCTTCCCTGTATTCCGGCTTTCTGTAACTCTCTGTACGGTAGCCGCCACTCAAGACCTGTTCAAATTCCCTTTCTGTCCATTCATTCCATGGAGATCTTAACACCTCATCCCCTTTTATCTGCCGTCTGCAGCCAAGCTTCACCAGAGACCGGTTCAGATGCTCTATGGTCGCATCCTGCTTCGTCACAGGCACTTCCTGACTTCTGCTCAGAATAATACTTCCGGCATCTGCAACTTCCGATGCAAGAAGAAATTCTGCCTGATCTGATAATGTCTCTTCCAGACCTGCATTTACTACTGCAATCACATTGCCAATCTCATACCAGCGATCCAATGGTTCGTCCCGGAGCACATCAAAAAATTCATCAATATCATAAATTCCTGACGGTTCGACCAGAACCCTGTCATACCCACACATTCCCATTGAAATAAGCTTGGTCCGGAATCTTCGTCTGTGCGTCTCTGCATCGCAGCCTCCTGAAATCATCTCCAGTTCACACTGATCTCCTCTTAGTTCCTGCAATAACATCATATCTACATTGACTGCACCATGGTCATTTTCCAAAATACCTATATTCAAGCCTTTTCTCATCAGATACGTGGCATATTTTTTTATAAATGTAGTCTTACCTGATCCAAGGAATCCCGTTATCAAATCAATCTTTACCATATTCGTTCTCCACTTCCTCTTCCATTCTTTTTATACATTCATCTACGGCCTCCTCATAACCTGTCAGTGCCGCAAATGGTGCAAACTGGGCTGCCCTGTCAATCGTTGCCATTCTCGGATGCACATCTGACACGTGGTGCGGCAAATAGAGCAGTTCCTCATAGTCACTTCCAGTTCCAGCTTCTTTCATCTCCGATTCTCCTCCCTTTATGCCTTATGTCCACCGATCTGCCGGTTCCTCGCAACGGCTGTCGCACCTTCAATCAGATTCATTCCTTTTAATAACGCATTCTTCCCGTACTTCTTTTTTATATCCAAAACCGCTTTCTGAACACTTTTTTCCCGGTTTCTCTCTTCCTGCACTTCTTTTTTCTTTACTTCCAGTGCTGCATAATCCGTAAACAGATCCAACTGTTCAAAACTCTGACCCACAGTAACATCTTTTTCACTGACCACCTTATTGGCAGTAAGTGAAATCCGTCGCACAAATAAAAGTGGATTTACAATTTCTTCATACAGTCCGGTAACTGCCTCAAGAATCTCCTTTGTAGAGGAAGTTGCTGTCGGCAGGTTGGCTGTCCCATGTGCATGCTTCGGTACCATCCTGCCATAATGATCTTTTTTTACTTCGCCATGGTATCTGCCACGTATAGACGGATCTCTCAGATTTTCAATATCATATCCAACCGTAAGTACAACCTGATCTGTCACCAGTTCTTTGTCCACCAGTTCCAGTGCAAGCTGGTCTGCCATTTCTCTGACAACCAACAGTGCCTTCTCATAAGGATACGGACACTGCAGCACCTGACCTGAACCCAAACTGTTCGCAGAGGGCTTATATTTTTTTATCTCTTGCATTGTGCATGACTCCCATCCCCATGCATGATCGATCAGCAGTTCTGCATTCACTCCAAAAAGCCGATAAAGAAGAGCTTCATTATAAAAATCTTCCGGGGTTCCCACGGAACACCTCGCAATATCTCCCATCGTATAAAGACCGTTCTCTTCCAGCTTTTTCATATAGCCTCTTCCGACTCTCCAAAAATCTGTCAGTGGACGATGATCCCATAACTGCTTTCGATAACTCAGTTCATCCAGCGAGGCAATCCTCACACCATTCTTATCCGGCTGTACCCGCTTCGCCATAATATCCATCGCAATCTTACATAAATACAGATTCGTACCAATCCCCGCAGTAGCCGTAATCCCGGTCTGCTCCAGCACGTCCCGGATCATCTTCTCAGCCAGTTTTTTCGCTGTCATCCCATAAGTTCTCAGATAGGCAGTTGCATCAATAAATACCTCATCAATAGAATACACATGAATGTCTTCCGGTGCAACATACTTCAGATAAATCCTGTAAATTCTGACGCTGTATTCTATATACAAAGCCATCCTCGGTGTAGCTGCAATATATTGCAACTCCAGCTCCGGATTCTCCGCCAGTTCCCTTTCATCTGTCGATTCTCCCGTGAACTCTCTTTTCTGAATCTTCTGCCTCCGCTCTATATTCACTTCCCGGACTTTCCGCTCCACTTCAAAAAGTCTTGCTCTCCCCGGAATCCCATATGCTTTCAAAGAGGGAGACACTGCAAGACAGATTGTCTTCGCAGTACGGGATGTATCTGCCACTACAAGATTTGTCGTCAGTGGATCTAAGCCCCTCTCTGCACACTCCACGGATGCATAAAATGACTTCAGATCAATCGCAATATAAGTTCTCTCTTTCATCCCACAGTTCCTCCCCGAATGTGCATCATACCAACATTTGATCCTCTAAATCCCCTTTGCCAGCTCCCTGGTGATCCAAAAATTCTAATCTGCATCATCTTATATATTATTATATAGAACGTATGTTCTTTTTTCAAGTGGAAATATTTAGATTCCACAAATTTATATATATTTCATAAATTTCCATAATAAAAAAGAGCTTTTGGATTTTTGTCGTATTTCTGATAACCAAAAAAATCCCTGACTGCAAATCACCTTATTTTTTTGCAGTCAGGGTTGCTCTTTTCATTTTATATGATCTCTAAAAGAACTGAATCATCCTTCTTTCGGTAAAAATCCTTTACTTGTCTTTACTATGATTTTATCAAATACCATAAACATCGATGGCAATACAAAAATAACCACTACCATACTGATCAATGCACCTCTCGCCATCAGGATACACAGGGAACTGATCATATCAATATTGGAATAAAGACCTACACCGATCGTTGCAGCAAAAAAGCTTAATGCACTGACCATGATCGACTGGGCAGATGCACGATGTGCTGTCGTGATCGCATTATATTTATCTGCTCCATGATTTCTTTCTCTTTTATATCTTGTTGTCATCAAAATAGCATAGTCAACCGTCGAACCAAGCTGAATCGTACCGATTACAATAGACGCAACAAATGGGAGTTTCGTTCCCGTATAATATGGGATCCCCGTATTGACAAAAATTGCAAATTCAATAACACCTACTAAAATAAACGGCAGTGATACTGATTTAAATAAGAGTAAAATGATAACAAATATAATTCCAATCGATACAGCACTTACCGTCTTAAAATCTGTATCCGTTATGTCGATCAGATCAGCAGTCAGCGGTCCTTCGCCGATCAACATTCCACCTTTATCATATGTATGAAGAATCTTATTCAGTTCTTTGATCTGTGCATTGATTTCATCTGTCGCTACTTTATATTCTGAATTGACAAGTACAAGCTGGTACTTATCATTTTTCAACATTCCTGTGACAGACTCAGGAATCATACTTTGCGGAATAGCCGGACCGATCAGGGAATCTAATCCCAATGCCCATTTTACACCATCCACTTTTTCCATTTTATTCAGCAGCTTTGTTACATCCGCTGATTCTGTAGAACTGTCAACAAGGATCATATGCGTTGTATTCATATCATAATCTTCCTTCAGCTTTTCATTGGCAATAATGCTCGGAAGATCCTTCGGAAGTGTCTCATCCAGATTATAATAAACAGAGGTATGATTATTTCCATAAATCGCCGGGAATAAAAGCACCAGGAAAATCACTACATATACGAGATATCTTTTTGTAACTTTATCCGAAAGCTTCCCGATATCCGGCAAAAACGGCTTATGCTTCGTCTTAACAATGAGCTTATCACAGCACAAAATCATGGACGGCAAAATGGTAACGCACGCCAACACTCCAAAAATAACACCTTTTACCATGACCACTCCGATATCCATTCCCAGAGTAAATGTCATAAAGCACAATGCAATAAATCCCGCTACCGTCGTAACCGAACTTCCGATAACTGAAGAAAATGTCTGCGAAATCGCATGTGCCATCGCTCTTTCTTTATCTCCATCATACCGGATCTGCTGTTCTTCATAACTATGCATCAGGAAAATAGAATAATCCAATGTCACACCTAACTGCAACACTGCTGCCAGTGCTTTGGTAATATATGAAATCTCTCCCAGAAAATAGTTGCTGCCAAGATTATATACGATCGCCATACCAATACTAAGCATAAAAAGTAACGGAACGAAAAATGATTCCATGGTAATACCTAATACGAATATCGCCAAAAGAACCGCAATCAGTACATAGACCGGAGTTTCTTTTTCTGCCAGATTTTTTGTATCCGTAACAATCGCAGACATTCCGCTCAGAAAACACTGCTTTCCTGCCAGTTCACGGATTTCCCCGATTGCCTCCATTGTTCCATCTGACGAAGTTCCTTCATCAAAAAAGATTGCCATCATTGTACCCGTATCTGAATTGAATACTTCATACAACTTTTCAGGGAGCATACTCTTTGGCATACTTATATCTGCCAGTGAATCATACCATAAGACCTTGCTGACATGATCGACATTCTCAATCTTTGTCTTCAGTGCCGAGACATCTTTATCCTCCATCCCATCCACTATAAACATAGAAAATGCTCCTGTTCCAAAATCCTTTACCAGAATATCCTGTCCCTGCATCGTTTCAATATCTTCCGGCAAATATGTCAATACATCGTAATTTACTCTGGTATTAATATATCCCAGAGTTGCCGGTATCAACAGTAAAATACTGATAATAATAATCGGTATACGAAACTTCACCACTTTCTTTCCAAATTTAACCATTTCACAAACTCCTTCCTTTATGACTTTTAGTCATTTTCATCTTAAAAGCACTATACAGTAAAAATGACCAACAGTCAATATGTTCTTGACTGTTGGTCATTTTAATTGTCTATTTCTTTTTTTAAAAACTTGTCCGCCAAATCGGAATTACATTTATAACCGGTTCTTCATACGGATGAACTTTTTTGACCACCTCAATTGTCTCATCCACTTTTTCTTTAAATACTGTTACCTCTGCTTTTATTTCCGGTTCACAACTAATCTCCCCGGCTTTTCCTATATATGGAGCAGTCCCTTCTAATGGTCTCCAATAACTGGTAAGCCTTAAACAGGACACACATGAGTCATAATTTCCTATATGCCCTGCATCTACGGACTGCAAAGCCTTCTGAAGTTCCGGGAAATTTTCTTCCGGTATAAAAATTTCTAATTTGCAATATTTAAAATCCATTTTTTCCTCACAATTCAATTTATTTTAAGACTTCTACAAAATAATAGTATTTTAACATTAAATCACAATCCCCTTACAATGGTCAATCTCATGCTGTATGATCTGTGCTGTCCAGCCACTATACTTTCCATGACAGAATTGAAAATTGCTGTCCAGATAATCTACCTCTATTTCTTCATATCTTGTGCATAATCTGGTTCCCTCCAAAGAAAGGCATCCTTCTTCTGTCTTATATTCTCCTGACATCTTAGTTATCACAGGATTAATCATTGCAAACTGAAATGGTCCCACTGCCACAGCAATGATCGATTTATTAATGCCGATCATATTTGCCGCCATTCCAACGCATATTTCTCGATTGGCACGCAATGTATCTAAAAGATCTGTTACAATTTCCTGGTCTGCTTCCGTTGCCGGTTTTGCTTTTCTCCCAAAAATCTTTTTGCCCTTTATAATATTTCTAACCATGACTTTTCTCCTGTGAACTTATTTATTCGTATTCTCTTGTATTATTTTATTCTTGCTTCCCATCTATATCTGGGGTTTTTATGATTTGGTTTTCTTCTTATCAATTGTTCTGATTCTATTAAATACTCCAGTTCAATTTCTATATCCAATGATAAATCCTTAGTCACAAGTTCTTTATAGCCTAGATATGGATTATGCGCTATTTCTTTTTTTATTATTTCTTTTACTGGTTTCCAGTTAACACGGTTCATTTCACTCGCATATCTGCTGCAGCAAATCATTTTATAATCCATAACCTTGCATATACCCGCAATTTCCCCAAGCCATTCCCTATAAATAAAATCTATTGATCGACAGCCCTGTTCCAGCTCGTTATCAACATGATCAACATATTTCATAACATCTAAAGAAATTTCTTTCTCTATTTCTTGCATAAATGAGTTATCAATTATTTCTTGCCTTAAAAGAACTAACTCCTTCATTTTCAAACAGAGAAATCTTTCAATATAATTACAATAATCTCTTTTGAAATAGTCGTCAAATAGTTCCATATTCATTATCTCTCCCAGCAAAAATGCTACAACAAGTTAAAACTTAGAAATTTCTTCCATTTTTAACTACCATACATTTTTACATCATTCTCAAACATTTTCATATTCATCAATCTGTTCAGCCACGTTTGAGTACCATACATTTTTACATCATTCTCAAACGCATATCCTGCATGGCCATCTACCGTCAGGCCAAGCGGTGTAATATTTACCGCAATCAAACTGCATCACCTCCTAAAAAAGAGTATAAAAATACCACCGACCATTTTTGAGCAGTGGTATCACTCTTTAATTATTTTGGATTTTCCATCTCTTAAATCTACCTCGACCGTTAATATCCTATCCGGGAAATTGTCTTCATTCACCGTAATCCCATCACTTGTATCAGTTACTGGCACTGAATTTATTTCTTTATGGTATTTGTCAAAATCAACTATTAATTTTCCACACTTTTTCTCCCACATAATTCCAATATGGTTCTTGTATTTTTCAACATAAGCACGTCCATATTTTTCAATCAGCCTTTGGCCAGCTATATTCGTTGCCTTTTTCTCGCTTATCATAACCTGTCACTCCTAATATCTCATTGATCCAATCCTGGGTGCTTGCAGTAAACTCTTTTGTATTACCTTTCAAATCTATTATAATACTTTTTTCTTGCCAGGTAAATAGCTTTAACGTCTCTCGATCTTCCGGTGACGCAATTATTTTCGTCATTGTCGGATGGGAATGAGCTGTCCACTCGTAATGATTTTCTTTTATAATTTTCCATGCATCATGCGGAATATGCCACGTTTTTGAAGTTCCATGTATAAGAATCTTTGATGATTTCCCTGTGCTTAGTTTGAGTACCATACATTTTTACATCATTCTCAAACTTACACTGCTGCCCGATATCTGCCACCGCAGTTTGAGTACCATACATTTTTACATCATTCTCAAACAACCCGTCCCTGCTCTTCTTCTTTGACCACGTTTGAGTACCATACATTTTTACATCATTCTCAAACCCTGTCTCTGCATCCACAGCTTTCCCGTCGTTTGAGTACCATACATTTTTACATCATTCTCAAACAGCTTGTATCAGATGCGAATGGATCGGTTGGTTTGAGTACCATACATTTTTACATCATTCTCAAACGCACCAACAATAGAAAATATTCAAGATTTGTTTGAGTACCATACATTTTTACATCATTCTCAAACTGTGCTATGCAAATACAAACTTTTTCTTTGGTTTGAGTACCATACATTTTTACATCATTCTCAAACTGATATTCCTGTTCAAGCTGATGAAGACGGTTTGAGTACCATACATTTTTACATCATTCTCAAACGGGAAACTGTTAATATGCACCGGGCCAGTTGTTTGAGTACCATACATTTTTACATCATTCTCAAACTGTTGAAGGAGGGATGGAAAATGTCACGAAGTTTGAGTACCATACATTTTTACATCATTCTCAAACAACAATCCCGTAAGAATCAATGAAGCTTTCGTTTGAGTACCATACATTTTTACATCATTCTCAAACAGTAAAACCATGTGAGTAGGGTGTTTGAATAGTTTGAGTACCATACATTTTTACATCATTCTCAAACATACGAGGAGTGTAATGAGTTTGCACTCCGTTTGAGTACCATACATTTTTACATCATTCTCAAACTATTGACTCATAGGTAATACTATGCTATCAGTTTGAGTACCATACATTTTTACATCATTCTCAAACGGTCATGTGATGTCGGACGAGGAAAAGAAGTTTGAGTACCATACATTTTTACATCATTCTCAAACGATAATGTAGCAGGAGAACTGGACGCACAGTTTGAGTACCATACATTTTTACATCATTCTCAAACGAGCGTAGCGGGCTTCGTATTTAAGATACAGTTTGAGTACCATACATTTTTACATCATTCTCAAACAGGAAACACATTGGCACCGCTCCTGTTCAGTTTGAGTACCATACATTTTTACATCATTCTCAAACACAAGGATGGAAACGCAACAATACCTTTCAGTTTGAGTACCATACATTTTTACATCATTCTCAAACGGTGGAGGAGTACCAAAAGGAAGAACGATAGTTTGAGTACCATACATTTTTACATCATTCTCAAACCTCAAATTCAAAAATGAAATGCCATCATTCGCATAAAATACAGGTACTCAAACTGTTAGGATGTTATATTTCACATCCATCTTTATCTATAATATACCTTGTTACACCCTCAATGCAATCTCTCGCACAGGTTTCAATCAATAAAAGCTGAATTTCCTGATACGTCGCTTCTTTTATTAATTCATCAATCTGCTGATTTGATAAATAACTTCGCAAATTAACAAATACAAAAAGCTTTTTCTTTAATAATCGTTCCACTATTCGCATATATCTCACAAGACGTTCTAAGAAGTTTTCTTCCAGTACCTCATATTTAATACCAAAAGCTTTAAATAATGAGGCAAAATCTATTTCATCCGCAAGATCAAGGATATAGTCTGTCTCCTGTTCAAGCTGTAATAAATACTCTTGCAGATATTGCTTCATTTCCTGGGTTTTCACATAGAATCGTTCGTCCGCAGTAAGCTTTTCCAATTCCATATAAAGTTTGCTGATCAGTTTTCTTTCATTTATATCTAATGCAAAAATATTAAAGATCAGCTCTACATTTTTAGAAATATCAACTTCTTTTTCATTATCTGATAATACGAATCTGCCTTCTTTTCCTTCCACCTGCCCTGCTAATTCCATTACATATTCTGAAAAGTATTCGGGTGATTCTATTACCCATTCTGTGCAATTAATTGCATCGACAAGAATACCTTCATTCAGGTTGATATGTACCAGCTTCATAGAATCACCAGCCTTTCATCTGTATCTAATACTTCACTTTTTGTCTCACCTATTACAATATCCATCTTTGCATACTGCTTTTCAGTTACCGTCAGCAGCTGGATCAAACCTTCTTCCGGTTTGTTCTTATGGACATTATCTACAATCGCCTTAACTGCAGTTCCATTTAATGCAAGTTTACAGTACACTGATTCCTGCAGCATAAGAAATCCATTCTTTAGAAGATATTTTCTGAATTTTCTATAGGCTCTTTTATTTTCACCCGTTATTACCGGAAGATCAAAAAATACTAATACCCTCATAAATCTATAACTCAATTTTATAAAATCGAACCAATGCACTGTCATCCTCATTCAATGCGTCAAATACACTTTTGCAATAAATTTTTATTGCATTACTCACATACTGGATTTTTCCGTCAATCTGTACTTCCTGATTCAGGATATCAACCAGCCACATTTTTTCTTCATGTTCAAACTGCTCCAGTTTCATTCCCAGAACACATTTATCCACTAGCGGTCTGAACGGTTCCATCAGATCTGAAGCCAGATTAAACTGATTAAACATATTATCATGAAAAAGTCCCAGTTGAGTTATATATCCATTTGCTACAATTTCCCTTGTAAAGGACGATAAAATAATTGAATATCCATAATTCAAAGCTGCATTGATAAGATTATCCTCTGTTCTGGTGAAATCAAGCCCGAATAATGCATTAAAATATACTTTTGCGGCATGTCCTTCCCTGTTGGTTTCATCATTCCATGCGATCTGCTGTAAATAAGATGACAGAAGCTCAGCTTCTTCCTTTCCCAATAATTCTAATAATTCTTTTTGCTTTCTGATTTTTTCAGATACAATTTCCGTCCAGACAGCTTCTTTTGTATTTTGTCTCCACGCAATCTGCTTACGAATCTTATTACTGGTATCATGACTTCCATAATAGCTGACCAGTTCTGATGACGGATTTCTTTTTTCATCACAAAAGATAACTTTAACCTTTCTTTTCGTCAGTTCTGCCAACAGACTGGTCGTGAGCGAGACTGCTGTAGATTCTATCAATACTACAGCAATCTCATTCAACGCTACTTTCGTCGTATGTTCCCCTCTCACCACCATAAATCCAAGTTGTAAATCTAATTTAGCTCTTTTGGTAATGACGATCGTCCGCCAGCTCATACTCTTAAAAGATCAATCTCTTTTTCATAAATTCCTGTAGGAGACTGATTGACAATAGAAATATTTTTACATTTACTGATATTATTATTCATGACCAGGATTCCTGCACTTGCCGGACCTCCGATCATTTTCAGATTTGATGCTCCACTCTGACACTGGAATAAATGCAGAATTTCATACAACACCTGACACTTTGCTTCAACGGAGAGATCAATAAATTTCTCTTTTCCATTGACCAGCGTTTTTTCCTGTGAAGAGAGTCGCACCCCATAAATACTGTGCCGGATCTTATCTAAAAATGTCTCATAAAGCTTTAGCAACTCTTCTTCTGTTATTCCATCACGCACACTGATCTTTACATTCTTATCTTCTTTCTGTCTCTGAATATATTTCACTACTTTTTTTAAAGTTTTCATATCCTCTTTTGATAAAATCAGTTGATTTGCACCTTTAAAAATCAACTGATTACTAGTTCTTCCAGAAAGCCACATATAAAATCCATCGACTTTAAATAAAGTATCAATTTTAATCTTTTTGATCAGTATTTTCGGCTCTCTCAATCCACGTTCTTCCATCAGATAGTTTCTGGCACTTTCCATATCTTTTTCCACTCTGTCTTTTAGATAAATTGGTACGAACTCAATCGTTTTCTGCTCTTTTCCTTTCTTATCTTTTGAGCTTACAAGCATAAAATAAGCTCCTGCTGCCTTATTATATCCTCCGTATTTTCCGATATCCCGCAATCGTTCATCACTTTCTTTGACCGGCACCTGCCCCCTTCCTTTTTTCAGAATCTGCTGATCAAATAATCCACCTTTTACTTCATAGGATCGACGCGTCACAAGAATATGATTCTTCTCCATCATGGCTCTGACCTGAACAATAGAGCCACTCTTTCCCGCTTTCCAGGCGATTTCTCCATCTCTCGCGACATCCCATATAAACATTTTTTCAAGATTATATGTTCGCCCCGGATTCTCTTTCACAAACCAGCCTGCATTTTTTGTGAATTTTACAAAATAAACATTTCCTACAACAATATTCAGGTAAGCATCTTTTGCATGATGAAGATCATTCATGTCCCTCACTTTAATAAAATCAAAATCCTGCCTGAATTTTGAAACTGTCTTTGCCTTCACATAAACAATTTCCGTATCAGGAAGAATTTTCTTTAAAATTTCAGCAACAGCTTTTGTACTCTGTCGCGTTTCAACGATCTGACGCTCAATAAATCCTGCCAGTTCATTGGCATCCAGAGGATTATTCCGAATCAGGCGGTCATATTTTTCTTTTGGAATAAATCCTCCTGTCAAAAGGGATTTCCAAAATGGCATCATTTTCTTTTGAATGTCTGCTGCGATCGGATAAGTATCTGATTTTTTCGCATTGTATTCTTTTTTTACCAGTACCCGGTTCTTCAGACTATCATCCATCGTTTTAGACTGTGGGTAAATATGATCAATATCATACTTTGTATTATCCCATAAATCTTCCAGATCGATCGGCTCACCGGAATACATACATCTGCCTTTCTGTGTATAATATAAATATAATTTATCACTTCTTAACTGGTGTTCTTCATGCTTTTCAAGACTTGTACATAAAGCTTCTATCCATTCCGGCTCTTCCTTTTTACATTTTTTGTACAAATCTGACAGCGTCTTTTTTCTTGATTCCGTCCTCTTATTTTCCTGCTTTTCTCTTGCCATCTCAACAAAGACTCTTTTTGGCTTTTCTCCCATAACTTTTTCAATTTCCTGAATGATCTGTAATGTCTGCCAGATCTGTCTTTTCACAGCAGGTGAAACATACAGATCTTCTATTGTCTGATACGACACTTCCGGATCCGCCTTTTCCTCATTAAACTCCTCTATCCTGTCGGAAAATTGATATTCTTTGCTCAACAGTTGCATGAAATTATCATTCGTCTCCCACAATGCCGTTATGATATTCCATACCTCTCCAGTTTCTGGTGCAGGCACAGTCACTTCTTCCAATAGTTTTTTTGACAATCTTCCCCATCCTTTATATGAAAGTGCAGTGACTGTATTAATCTGCTTTTCGGTAAGTTGCGGAAATTTTTTCTTTAGTCTTTGCTTTAAAAGCTTCTTATCATCACCAAACAGCACAATATTTAATATGATCTCTTCTTTTTCTTTCTGCGTAAGTTCCACATCTGTCAGCTTTTCTTTAAAATCATGATACGCTGTCAATGAGCCTTTAAAATCTCCATCTATCCCCGTCAGTTCTACATTTTTCCCGGCGATTCCCTCTCTGATCAGATAAGATTTCAGTTTTTTCTGAGTCACTTTACGGCTTCTGCAAAAAACGTCTCTATAAATCTTCTGCTTCAATTCTACAGATATTTTCTGTCCATCCAGCCGAAGATTATTTAACTCGTTCAGAACCATAAATTTACTGTAAAGCAATGAATCTTTCGGCAATACATCTTCTCCGATCAGATAAGTGCATTTATTCGTCATACGACGGATAAAATTTTCTGCACTCTGCTCCACATCAATTACATTTTCAAAATTCCACGGATAGATTTTCTCAGTACTTTTTCGCTCTGCCCACGCAAATTTGGAATTTTCTCCATTGCCTGTCCTAAGTGGTCCCACATAATATGGAATCCTGAAACTAAATAATTTTTCTATTTTTTCTGCATTTTCTTTTAAAAATGGAATTTTATCGCCCAGATTATCTAAAATCTTCTTCAGTTCATATTTATGCACCTGGTACGGAATAACACCATTATCCTTATTTACCTGCTTTGGCAGAAAAGAATCCTTTTCAAGCTCACTTTGCAGATACATTTTAGCTTCTTCATCCGGCAGCTTTACAACAATATTCTTTTTCAGGAAATCCATAAATTCTTCCCTGCTGCACCGTTTTCCCTCAAGCGATACCTTTTTTCCGTTCTTCTTCGTCATGCCAATATACGCCGGATAATTGTTCAACTTATCCGAACTTTCCACAAATACAACATTATAAACTTCTTTCGGAAAATACTCTTTTACGACAGCTTTCAAATACTTCAGATCTGCTTTGTGCTTTTCATACGCTCTGACTTTCGCATCAGAAATAGACGTACTTCCTCCCAAAATATCTGAAAGAATCGCCCAGTCATACACGGATTTTGCAGACTCCACGATATAGTACAGCTCACCAAGTTCCATTTCAACGACAGCCGCATATTCCTCATATCCATTATCCGCAAAAGAAATCTTTGGCCTCTCTCCTTCATTCAGTTCTTCCATTCCAAACAGATCACTCAGTTTTACTGTTCCACCTGAAAGTAATGTCAAAAACGCTTTATCCCGGACATTTTTTGCATTTAATCCTTTTACCAGTTTCGACTTTTTCGCTGAACGGGTAAGATTTTTATCTTTTAACGTTTCCTCAATCATCTGAACCGCACTTTCATCCAGTTCAATTTCAAAATCCATCTCTTCATTTCTGATATTCTCAATAAACTGATTGAATGTATTTTTAAATTCAGTAACCTGACTGATATCACCGGAAAGAAGAAAATGTCCCCGATGCTTCATCATATGATGCAGTGCCAGATAAACAAGTCGCATATCCGGAGTATCTTCCGTCTCCATCAGCATCTTTCTTAAATGATAAATTGTCGGATACTTTTTATGAAAATCCTTATCCGTAAAAGTCTTGTCCACAAAAAGTGTATACGGAAGTTCCGGGCAATTTCCCTGTATATCTCTTTTATCTTCCGGATAATATTTACTCTCTTTCATTCTCAGAAAAAATCCAGGATCAACCCGGCTGATCTCTTCTGCAAAAATCTCCTGCAAAATCTCAATCCTCCATCCCCGTCTGTCCAGTCTTCTCCTTCCTGTTCTGAACATTCTCCGCTCTTCCGCAGTCTTAGCACTTTCAAAAAGTCTTACACCCCACATTGCTTTTCCGTGACGTCTGAGGATCTGATAGCTTTCATCTGTTACAGCCCATCCAACTGATCCAGTTCCCATATCAAGCCCTACATAATACCCTTTTCCCATAAACTTCCTCCTTCGTTCCTTTTTCTTTCTTTTCTTTGGTTTCTTTTTCTTTGCACTCTTTTTTTTCATCTAGCTATTGACATTTATCTTTTTCACTCTTATACTAAAGCTGTATTAGTACCATACTAATTTACATCATAAGTTCAAATAAGAATTTTTTCAAATCGTCACATATGTGACCCACAGAGTGTGGATGAGCCTGTTATACAGGCTCTTTTTTTATCTATTTTTATTTCCACCTACTAAAAAAAGGTAATAAAACCCCTGAAAGTAAATCGTTCAAAATCTTATCACCACTTTTTCATTTTATCATGAACGCCTCTTTTTTATCAACCGTGAAAAGATTCCTGCCACCATTCTGCTGTTTCCATCCTTATTTTACAACAAATGCTGTACAATAAAATTCCCTTCTGCATGATTATTGATTTTATAAATTTCACCACGCAGAAGGGATCCTGTATTAATAAAGAATTTCCCTGCATCACTTTATATTTACTTACATATTATGCAGGAATCTCGCAATAGGTAGCAAAAAGACCCTGCTTAAAAAAGCAGGATCTCATTTTGAACCTTATTTTCTTTCTATTCTTTTCATCTGTAGAATACAGTCTGCATCTGACTACAGATAAAATTCCATCGGATAGGTCGGATATGCAATTTCCTCCAGCTGATCCATCGTTACCAGTCCTGCCGGAGCAAGAAGCACTGCCGGGATTCTGTTAACGATCGTTGCACAGGTATGTTCCACTGTTGCCGGTTTTACAACATGAAACTCTGTGTCCGGTTCTCCCGTAATCTTCCAGTCACACATATCTCCATCGTCTGCTCCGTACACCTTTCCGATACACTGCGTCTCGATGACCGGTCCCTGGAATGTCTCCGTTGTAACAACTGCTGCCATACCGATACAATTTCCCTTTGGAATCGTCGCATCCAAAGTAGATGAATACAGATCTGTATCATGAAAATATGGCACACATTTCTGCGTCTGGCTCTTGATCGTCCATCCCATCTTTGAAGCAAGTGCCTCATTGGAATTCCATACATAAGATGGCTCTATCTCTTCCGGATGTGCAATCTGCTTTTCAAACTCTTCCGGCGTCAGACCTACACCATGTGCTTTGGCAAGTGCCAGTCCATAATCCTCTACATTATAACTTACTGCACCTTCAATCTTCTCGATCTTATGGCATCCACCGGCTACCATGCCAACCATATTTACCCAGAAAATATCTTCCATACCACTTCCGACAAATGTACAGCCATTCTCTTTCGCCGTCACATCCAGAATATTCGCTCTGACAGGATCTGTCGTCCAACAGTAAGTTGCCTCCTCACAAGTTGTGATAACGCTGATTCCTCTGCTCAGGCACTTCATATAGTGAGGGAAACATTCACTTACAAGACTAAATAAAGTAACAACTGCAATGTCTGCATCTGTATTGTCCAGAACTTCATCGGCATTATCACTTATCAAGATTCCGGTCTTTACACCCAGCCCTGCATAATCGCCAATGTCCATTCCGACGATTGCAGGATTACAGTCAATCGCACCAACGATCTGGCATCCGGTTTCATAAAGATAACGTAATGTATACTTACTCATCTTGCCGCATCCATACTGAATTACTTTAATTTTCTCCATACTGACCTTCCTCTCTGTACTGCTTTCATCGCCCTGACAGACACCGGATCAAGCAGTACCGAAATACCAGTTTCTGTCTTAACAAATTCCTTTTATCTTCCTTTTCATTTGTTAAATTTTTATCTAAGTTCAGTATAAAGTCTGAAGTAACTTGAGAGTCAATCATCTTTTGTCACAGAAATCCGACAAATTATTTGTTCATTTTTACAGGAATCTGGAGCCGCAAATACATGGCTCTTTTCCGTTCATTAAAAATATGCATTTCCATGATCTCTTCACAGATATAATCTCCACAGATTTCATAGTGGTTCTTTTTACAATATTCCAACAGCCTTGCAGCACACTCCTGTTCTTCATCAAAATCTTCCGTATAAATACATGCATACATTCCATTTTCAATCTTCTGTACCCTGTCCTGAAGCGGAAAATTATCATCTACGAAAATAAAAATCTCATTAGAATAAAAAATCTGCTCTTCAAACCTTCTCCGGCTCATCAACGTTCCCGCATTACAATAGTAGACCTGTGGAATGTCGCATTCCATCAGCTTATTTTTCAGTTGCTTCAGAATCAGTTCGTATGTATCAATATTGTAATCATAAAAATTCTTATCCACCGTCATGGAATAAATGGTACGATCCGGAATGTACTCCAACGTAATAGTTCCACTTGCAGGGGATTTTTTGTAACGCTTGATCGATGCCACAGTCCGGTCGATCGCCTCCATTTTAAATTTCAGCTCCTCCATCTCCTGCAGTGTCTGCTCTCTTTTCTGCATCAGTACATCTTCTATCAGATCCAGATCTTTCCGGTCAAGGATACTCTTAATCTCTTTTAATTCTATTCCCAGCTCTTTCATATACTGAATCATGTCCAATCTGGCATTCTGCTTGATATCATAATACCGATAATGCGTCTTTTCATCCACATAACATGGGGTAAGCAGCTTCATTGAGTCATACAGCCTCAATGTCGGCACAGTTGTCCGGTTCATCTTCGCCATCTCTCCGATGCTGATATACCCTGTCCTTTTTTCGTCCATTTCTGCCTCCTGAAAATCCTCATACTCTTTTTAGCTTATGTATAACTCATCAGGAACTCTAATGTAACATGAGAGTTTAAATCCAGCTTTCATCCCCTCCGGTGATCGCAAGGCTTAAAAGGGTATCCATCTTTTCAACCTCTTCTTCTCCTTCGATCTTCTCCAACAATTCTGCTGTATCAATGACATTTTCCATTGATTCATCCGGTCCGATTTCATAATCAATCTCTGACTCACAATCAGGACACGCAATCTTTTTCATCGTCTGCAAAGACAGAAAACGATAACCACACTTTTTACATTCATAATAACCGCACTCTTTCGTGCCATCCGGTACAAAATACATAATTTTTCTCCTTGCTCTTCTGTATTCCAAAAATATTTTTTATGATTAAAAAAATCACCGTCCCCACAGCTCCTACGTCTGCAAAAACGATGATCACTAGTGCGCGATCAGGGGTTCGAACCCTGGACACCCTGATTAAGAGTCAGGTGCTCTACCAACTGAGCTAATCGCGCTTCTCTTAAGTTGTATGTCCTTTCCTTAAGACAAGAGTTATTATATAATAGTTCTTTCAGGAATGCAAGCACTTTTTTTATTTTTTTCAAAAAAATATTTTTTTTGAATTATATCTACAATTTGCTAAAAAGACCTGCTGAATCTCTGATGTATATCTCCGGCAAAACAGAGACCGCCCTTTACTGACATCTCTGCATATTCTGATAGTCAAAGGCAGACGATCCAGTCGAACCGTCTGCCTTTTGATTTTCTGACCTTTTCTAATTTTTTCAGTCTTTTATTCTGACGCTGTTTCTTCTTAAACATCCACCTGGGAATTATTATTTCTTTCCACCGATGACATTATCTACAAAGAAGTCCTGTGCAAGGATATCATCATCAGACATTACTTCTCCGTCTTTTACAAGTACATTGCCCTGATCGTCTTTCAGTTCTCCGGCATAAACCTGTACGTCACCATTGTTGATCTTCTCACGGAGTGCTTTAACTTTATCCTGGATTTCCTGTGGAACAAGGTCTTTATTGAACGGAGCCAGTGCAGCACACTCGCCTCCTTCATAATAGTTTGCTGAAATATCGATTGTTCCATCTGCTGTCTTTTTCATGATATCTTCAAAGATCGGAGCCCAGTTCCATACGAAGGATGTAAGAACTGCCTTCGGAGCTGATGCCTGCATATCTACGTTATAACCGATACAGAATGCACCATTCTCTTCACAGGTCTGCGGAACAGCAGGTGAAGAAGCTTCCATTCCCATATATTTGATTCCATTGTCAATCAGTGTCTTGGCATTCTGAGATTCTACATCAAGATCATACCAGCTGTCAGCCCAGAGTACCTGAACTTTGGCATCCGGATTTGCATATTTTGCGCCAAGTGCATAAGCATTGATTGCTGTACGGACAGATGCCTCATCCATACTTGCACAGAAGCCAAGCTGATCAGATCCTTCATTCATCAGTGCTGATAAGTAACCTGTCAGGAAATCTCCTTCATATCCACGGATCTGGAACTCAATGATGTTATCATAAACATCGTTACTCTGCTGTGCAAAGATAACATCCGGGTATTCCTGCTGAAGCTCTGCAAGGATTGCCGAATATCCCGCAGAACATCCGAAGATAATGTCTGCACCTTCATCTACAAGCTCTTCCACTGTAGACTCGATCAGGGATGTATCTTCCTCTGAGATTTCTTCCATTGTCAGAAGATTTGTCTTTGTATCGATTCCAAGATCCTCACAGGCTTTTACAAGACCTTCATGCATGGACTGAGCCCAGCCGCCATCATCAATAACGGAATATTCGATCTCACCGATCACCAGCTCCGATACATCTTTGGTTTCTCTGTCTGAACCGGATGATTTATCTTTTGAATCTCCGTTAGATCCACATCCTGCCACAAGACTTGCTGTCAGGGCTGTTACCATTAATAAGCCAAGTAATTTCTTTTTCATTTTGTCCTCCTCTTTTTCCGGTTTTTATCAATCTTTTTATTTTTCTTTTCAGATCTTTTTACCGGCTTTCACGATCATAAGGTTTTGCAAGAGCTGCCGGCTCTGCGGTATGCTTCTTTCTGAAGTTTCCTGTTGAAAGTATAAATACGATCACAGTTGCAATGTACGGAAGCATACTGTATACCTCCGTTGGAACAGACGGCAGATAAATCTGCAGATTACTTCCGAGACAACTGATAAATCCGAAGAGCAATGCTCCCCACATCAGCATGACCGGATTCCAGGATGAAAATGCAACCAGTGCAAATGCGATCCATCCTTTTCCGGCTGTCATTCCGCTGTTCCAGAAGTTTGTATTTGCCAGCGAAACGCACGCCCCGCTGATCGACATCATCATGCATCCGAAGATGATATAACCATAACGCATCGCAAATACATTTTCTCCCGCTGCGTCCAATGCTGCCGGATTTTCACCCAACGCACGCAGCTTCAGTCCATATCTTGTCCTGTAAATATAGAACATAGATAATGGAATGATAAAGTACATTGCATATGTCAGAAGATTCTGTTTAAAGAAAATATCTCCAAGCACAGGAATCTTAGAAAGTACAGGAATTGCAATCTTTTCAAACTTCAGATTGGCAGCCACACCGGAAACATCTTTTCCAATAAATCCACTCAATCCTGTTCCAAAGATCAGCATTGCCATGCCACATACAGTCTGATCTGACTGCAGCGTTACGGTAAGGAATGCAAATGCAAGACCTAATGCAGCTCCGGTCAAAAGCACGACCAGAAATGATAAAAACAGATTCTGTGTGTGAACTGCAGTGATATAACCACTGACTGCTCCCATCAGCATCACCCCTTCAACGCCAAGATTCATGATACCTGCACGCTCTGAGAAGGTTTCACCGATCCCGGCATACATGACAGAAACTGCATAGACGATTGCTCCCGAACATAATGAAATGATTAATGCGATCATGCTTTCACCTCCTTATTTACAACAATCTTATAACGCTGGAAGAAATCTCCCGCAATCACAAAGATCATAACGGCTCCCTGGATCATTGTCGCAATCTGCGTCGGCACACCCAGGATCTGCACCGTAGCACTGCTGTTCTGCAGTCCCGCAAATAAAATTGACACGATCACGATCACCAGAGGATTCAGGCGGCTCAGATAAGCGATGACGATTCCGGTATATCCGGCATTGTTCGGCATCTGCTCCATAATGCGGTGTGAAACTCCTGCATACTGTACATAGCCGGCAAGTCCGGCAAGTCCTCCACTGATCACCAGTGCAAGAATGATATTTCTTTTAATATTGATTCCCGCATATCTTGCAGAATTCTGACTGCTGCGGATCACTGATAACTGATATCCATCTGTTGTATACTTATATGCAAGGAAGATTACAACCGCTGCCACGATTCCAAGAATGATTCCGGCACTGATTCCATTGATCTCAGGGATCTCAAGTCCAACCGGGATCCTCTTCGTCTGCCCTACATTCTGTCCCGGCATTTTCCATGGGCCAAGAACAAGGTAACTTAAGATGATCAGTGCAATGTAGTTGAGCATCAGAGTTGTAATACTCTCATTTACATTCCAGTATGCTTTCGGGATCGCACAGAGCAATGCCCAGAATGCTCCTCCGAGGAAACACATCACTGCCAGGATGATTCCTCCTCCGATACCACGGATCTCTGGTCCGTAAAGTACAAAAGCTCCACCGAAAATCGCTCCCATGGCATACTGTCCTTCTGCACCGATATTATTCAGATTCATTTTAAACGTCAGTGCCACACCAAGTCCGCAGAACATCAGCGGCAGGCTGGCATTGATCATTTTGCGGATTCCTTTTCCTGAAAGGAATACTTTATTGAGCATCTTCCCGTAAACTTCCAGCGGATTGAACCCTACTGATGCAATGATAATTCCACAAAATGCAAATGCGATCAATGTAAAAAGGATGGACGTAAGTACGATACGAACCGTACTTACTGATTCTCTTTTTTCTAAACGTAGTTTATTTCTCATAGTGTTCACCTGACATCAGCCTTCCTATCGTATCGTAATCTGCTTCTTTGCGGTCGATGACTGCCATCATCTCACCGGAACAGAGTACTCCGATCCGGTCTGACATCTGAAACAGTTCATCCAGCTCCTCTGAAATAAGAAGCACGGCAACCCCTTTCCGGCACTGTTCCAGAAGAATCTCATGAATGGCTTCTGCCGCACCGATATCCAGTCCTCTTGACGGATAGACCGCGATCAGAAGAACCGGATCTCCTCCGATTTCTCTCGCAACTAACAGCTTCTGCTGATTTCCTCCTGACATCAGGGACACCGGGCTTTTATCTCCGGCAGTCTTGATATCGTACCGCTTAATTTCTTCCTGTACGGTATCGTGGATCACTTTTTTCTTTAAAATATGATGTCTGCTGAATTTCGGCAGGTCAAATTCTTTCAGAATACGGTTTTCTTCCATATTCATTCCCGGAACCAGCCCCATGCTCAGTCTGTCTTCCGGAATGAAGCCTACTCTTTTCTTCACGCGTGCTTTTGCACCCTGCGTTGTCACATCTTCCCCATTGATGGTGATGGTTCCACCTACTACTTTTCTCAGTCCGGCAACAGCCTCTGCCAGTTCTTTCTGACCATTTCCTGCAACCCCGGCGATTCCAAGGATTTCTCCTGCATGGATATCCAGTGACACATTTTTGATCGCCATCAGATCTCTGTCATTTTTAACAGACAGATCTTCCAGCTTCAGTACAACTTCTTCTCTGCATGTGCCACCCTCATTCTTATGAGGCTTTAATTCACGTTCTCCTACAACTGCTTTTGTCAGGCGTTCTACAGTCGCTTCTGATACCGGCATGGTATCTTCCACCTCACCGCCTTTTAGTACAGTGATGCGGTCAGCAAATTCCATAACCTCATTCATTTTATGGGAAATAACCACTACGCTCTTTCCGCTGTCTGCCATCCGGCGCAGCACATGGAACATTTCCTTTGCTTCCTGTGCGGTCAGAACTGCGGACGGCTCATCAAGAATCAGGATCTCTGCCCCACGACAGAGCAGTTTGACGATTTCAACTCTCTGCTGCTCTCCGACAGACAACTGCCAGATCAATGCAGACGGGTCTACATTCAGATGAAACTCAGAAGACCATTTTCCGATCTGTTCTTCCATTTCTTTTTTATTGAGGATCAGCTTACAGTCCGGCATGTACAGAAATACATTTTCTGCTGCCGTCAGAGTCGGGATCAGGCGGAAATGCTGATGTACCATTCCGATTCCCATATCGACTGCATGCCTCGGTGAACGAATGGAAACTTTCTTGCCTTTATAATAGATTTTCCCGTGGTTCGGCTTGTAGATTCCATTCAAAATATTCATCAGGGTACTTTTACCTGCACCATTTTCCCCGAGGAGTGCATGAATCTCCCCGGGATACAGTGTCAGATCTACATCTTTGTTGGCGGTCACACTTCCGAATTTCTTCGTGATCCCACGCATTTCAAGAATAGGTTCTTTCATTTGTTCTTTCTCCAATGCTTATGCTTCAACCGGTATAAATGAGAATGTTGTTACGTCAAATAATCCCATATCTGTCAGTTTTACTTCCGGGATTACTGCAAGAGACATAAAGCAAAGAGTCATAACCGGCTCTACATCTCCGGCGATCCCAAGCTCTTCATATGCTTTTGCATGGATCGCTGTCAGCTTTTCATCGACCCATTCTCCGCTCTGGTCGCTCATCAGACCTGCGATCGGCATTGGCATACTTTCGATCACTTTGCCTTCTTTTACAAGAACCATTCCACCCTCCTGGGCGATCAGACTGTTCACTGCAAACTCCATCTCTTCATCACTGACTCCGACAACAATAATGTTGTGAGAATCATGAGCGATAGACAGGGCAACTGCTCCGGCTTTAATTCCGTAACCTTTCAGGAATCCGCAGGCTACATTTCCTGTTCCCTGATGTCTTTCCACTACAGCTACCTTTACAATATCTTCTTCCGGATTTCTTACAAATTCACCCTTCTCATCCAGTTGGATCTCTGCTGTATCTTTGGCAGTTACTACACCACCCGGAAGGATCTTGATAACATTCACTTTATTGGATTTTAAATGCATTTTAAATTTCTCTGCTGAGAAATCTTTTACGATCACACTTCCCTTTACTGTGGAAATATCATAACGTTTGATCTCCGGGATATATTTTCCTTCCTCTGCAACCAATGCACCCTGGATGAATACACGGTTCACATGGAAATCTTTCAGATCATCCAGAAGAACTACATCTGCACGATATCCCGGTGCGATGGCTCCTCTGTCTTTCAAGTCAAAGCACTCTGCTGCATTCAGCGTTGCCATACGGATCGCTGTCACTGCATCCAGACCTTCTTCTACACAGATACGCAGATGATTGTCAAGATGTCCTTCATGAAGGATCGTCTTCGGCTGACGGTCATCGGAGCAGAGCAGACATCTTCTGCTGTTCTCAGGTGTCACACCCTGAATCAGTGTACGAAGATTATGGCAGGCAGAACCCTGACGAAGCAGGATATACATACCACGTTCCAGACGGTCATTCATCTCTTCAACCGTAGAACACTCATGATCTGCTGCAATTCTTGCGGCTGCATAAGCATTCAGATCTTTTCCTGCAATTCCAGGTCCGTGCCCGTCAATAAATTTTCCCTCTTCCTTTGCTACGATGATCTTATCAAGATCACTGTCTGCGGCATTGATCACACCCGGGAAATTCATAAATTCACCGAGTCCTGCGATTCCTTCTCTTGTAATAGGCTCTTTCATTGCCTCTGCATCAATGACTGCTCCTGAATGCTCCCACGGAGTTGCCGGTACACAGGATGGTAATTCATACTTCACATCCAGCACTGTATTCTCGGCTGCCTTCATCATATAATCCAGACCTGCAATTCCACATACATTTACGATCTCATGTGGGTCTGCCATGATCGTTGTTCCACCATGCGGTACAAGGAGACGTCCGATCTCCTCCGGACATACATAAGAAGATTCGATATGGATATGGCTGTCAATAAATCCCGGTGCAGCATATCTTCCCTCTGCATCGATCACTTCTTTTCCTTCGTACGCCCCGATTCCTGCGATCTGATCCCCTGAGAATGCAATATCACCTTCCTGGATCTTGCCGGAAAATACATTTACGACCTTACAGTTCTTGATAACAAGGTCAGCCGGGATTCTTCCTGCCGCCGTGTCGATCAGTTTTTTTAATTCTGCTTTCATTGTTGCTGCATCTTTCATAATTAAACAGTCTCCTCCATCTCTCTTTTTATTTGCCCTTCCGGATGCTCCTCCATCCGGTCAGGACTTCATTATTATAATTACTTTTCACGTACTGCAAGTACCGGCTCAAAGGTTGTCAGATTTACATAATCAACCGGTCCTACATCTGTGATCGCATAATCCGGGATTGCTGTGATCGGCAGGAAGAACATATACATCATCGGATTCGGCAGATCTGAACCAAGGCTTCTTGCTGCCTGATCGATCTTTTCTTCCTGTGCCTTGATTTCTTCCGGTTCAGCATCACTTACGATTCCTCCAACCGGAAGCGGAAGGAACTCTACGATCTCACCATCTGCAACAACGACCTGTCCGCCGCCCTGTTCGATCACATAATTTGCTGCGATAGACATATCTTCTGCACTGACTCCCATAACAACCAGATTGTTATCATCCGGTGCTGCTGAAGAAGCCATTGCTCCTTTTTTCAGTTTCCAGCCTGAACAGAATGCAAGGGATTTATTTCCATTTCTTCCGAAACGCTCCAGTACGGATACCATTGCAACATCCTGTTCCGGATCCGGCTGTACGATACCGTCTTTTACCTGGAGGACAACATCTCTTCTCTTGCGGACAAATGGTCCTTTGACATCCATTGCAAGGACATCTGCCTCTCCGTTCTGGATGCTTGTCTTATATTCAAAATCTTCCTTTGTCGTAAGCTTACACTTTAATGCACCTTTTAATACGCTGCTTCTTTCCGGTGCTTTCAGGTCATAAGTCAGCTTATGGTCTTCCGCTGCCATCTTACCATTTGTCATGACTTTGCATACTTCAAATTCTTCTATGCTCTTTACGAACAGAATATCTGCGATTCTTCCCGGACAGATGGAACCGATCAGATGATCGATGCGGTAAGCCTCAGCACTGTTGATTGTTGCCATCTGAATGGCTGTCATCGGCTCAACACCTGCCTTGATCGCAAGGCGTACTACATTGTCAAGATGTCCTTTTTCAAGGATATCGGTTGCGGTTACGTCATCTGTACAGAAGCTGACTCTTCTTGCGAAAGCCGGGTTCACTTCTGTCACAGCTTTGATATTTTCCTCAAGGAAATGCGTTACACATGACTCACGGATCAGCATATGCATTCCTTTTCTCATTTTCTCTACTACTTCTTCATGTGTGTAGCTCTCATGGTCAAGGCGAACACCGCCACAAAGATAACCGTTCAGGTCATTGCCTACTGCCATTGGTGCACATCCAAAGACCGGAAGGCGGTTCTTGGAAGCTTCTACGATTGCTCCTAGTGTATCTTCATCTTCCTCCTGCAGGAACTCACGTACCGTTTCCCATACGCCATAGCACTCCGGCCATTTCTGTACTTCTTTGTGAACTTCTTCTGTGAAGTTAAATGCAACGGTTGATTTCGGGATTGTATATGGTGTCTTATAAGGAGCACCCCAGAACACTTTCAGCGGACTCTGCTTCATCTCAGCAAGTACTTCCTGAAGACCTTCCAGACCTGAAACGGAAATATACTCATCCAGTCCTGAGATCATGCTGGTTGTTCCTCTTGGTACAACTGCTTTTGCATAACTTGTGATACTCATCTTGCTGCACTCGCTGTGGATATGTCCGTCGATCATACCCGGTGTCAGATAATAGCCTGTGGCATCAATGATCTCTGTCTCTGGTCCAATGTAGTCTTCTACATCACCTACTGCTACGATCATATCATTATATACTGCAACATCTGCAGGATAGATCTCGCTTGACATTACATTTACCAGCTGTCCGCCTTTGATCACTTTGTGAGCCGGAACTTTTGCACGGCCTGCACGAATCAGTTCTTTGAGTGTCTCTTTTGTCCTTTCCATACCGGGACCTCCTTATACTTTTGAAAATATGAGAAGCACGCTTTACGGGTTTCTCAGGTTATCGTGGCACCTGCCAGGGTCTTGCTCAGACACAGACTCTGATCTGTCGCTCACGTAAATAAAAAAGATACATTGACCGAATCATCGGCTGAACAGGTTTCCCGTCCTGCAATGCATCTTTGAAGAATTTTCAACTTTATATAATTAGAGCCGGCAATGATCCCTGAAGATCATAACCTACAATGTAGATAATAAGCATATTTCCGGCTCTTGTAAATAAATTCATTGATTATATTTTCTTCGTTACATTGATAAGTGGGGCTAATAATTTTTATGATGCCAGGGTCAAAAGGTCTAAGCCCACATGAGCTTGCTCATAGGTGG
>OGKE01000287.1_pt1 | contig 54895 bp, 46 predicted proteins | sample 1572341 | NCBI WGS metagenome assembly OGKE01 (sample SAMEA2582091, study PRJEB24529) | metagenome | biome: Human gut stool | place: China | collected 2011
ACCGGTGATCTACCGCTGGAAATGGAAGCTTGAAGACATCGAGTCCGCATTTACTTAATTGATAACGTATTTATAGATTGAACTACTAGTCGCTACACAACAGAAACGACTAGAAGCTTTGCTTACCGATTATTTATATAAATTTACGGCTAACCGCCCTTCAGTCTGTCTTGATTTTTTCAGCCAACTTCCCGTGAGGTAAAGCACACAAGATTCATTCAATCTCGGAGCTTTACTTACCACGGTTAGGCCGAAGCGCTCATAACAAGGCTCGCAATGTAACTTGATCGATTCTCGTTATTCTTCCTGGCCAAATTATCCAATCGCCGAAGAACACGAGATGGAAGACAAATATTAATTCTTTCGGTTTTATCAGACAGCTTGTCTAAATCGACATCAACCATGGCAAAGATCCAACTCTTGTACTCAGGATTTTTAGCCACTTCATCAAACGAGGAAGGAGGATTGATAGGGAAACCCTCGTCTATCATGTCTTCCATCCATCCAGCAAGCGCCTCGGGTGCATTATTTAACGCTTCTTCTAACGTGTCTCCTCCAGAGTAGCAACCGGGACAGTCGGGAAAAATAACACCAAAAGCATGGGTTTCATCTCCTGGTTCAATAACACAAGGGTAACGCATAACCTCTCCTCAATCTGTAAAGAGAGGCAGGGGCAGAGCCCCCGCCCTGTAACAACTTACCTAAGCTCTAGGCCAGTAACACGCCTCAAAGAAGCCAAAACCCCTTTTGATAAATCCTTAGTTGGATGTGGAACGGTGGCAATAAAGCGTACACCATCCTTTTTAAAGTTGAAATGGTCCCCCTCTAACACTTACGAGCACCCAGCCGTTTTGCTTAAGTATGCTGATTACCTTGGAACTATCCATGGTTTCGCTCCGAAGTAAATCAACAGTGTGTAATTATACACACTAGCAAATCTCTTTCAACCAAATAGTTTGCATAACAATGGCTTCTGCAATACAAGTCTAGGTTTAGATGTCCTTGTTTTCACTCATGTCTCAATCCCCTCAATCCTTGGATTTAAGTGCTGATCTAAAATAACAACCATCAAAATAACAATCTCTGGGAGCAATCGTGAATCTCAAAACCGTTCAAACCCCGGCCCTTCTCCTTGACCTAGACAAGTTCACTCGGAACTGTAATTGGATGAAAGAAAAAGCAGAACGTCTGCATGTAGCGCTCCGCCCTCACCTCAAAACCGGAAAATGCATTGAGTTCGCAAAGGTTCAAATGACATCCCCTTCGGGGCCTGCGACCGTTTCAACTTTGTTAGAAGCTGAGTATTTCTTTAATCTCGGCGTTATTGATCTTATTTATGCCGTCGGTATCTCGCCGGGAAAATTCGAACGCGCCATAAACTTAAGAGAAGCAGGCTGCGACTTGAAGGTCATCTTAGACAACAAGGAAACAGCCGAGCAGTTCAGCGCTTACTGCGAAGAAAGAAAGATCCCCTGCCCAGTTCTGATTGAAATCGACGTCGACGGACACAGATCCGGTGTTAAGCCCGACTCTGACGATCTAATCGAAATCGCAAAAATTCTCCAAGGAAAGGCCTATTTCGCCGGCGTGCTCACACACGCAGGCGATTCCTATAAGTGTGTCGGTCAAGCCGCTTGCCTCAAGGCTCAGGAAAATGAAAGAGATTCTCTCGTTCATTGCGCCAATCGTCTGCGCAAGGCCGGATTCGATCCGAAGATTATCTCTGCAGGTTCCACTCCTACCGCCGTCTTTGCCGAATCTTGGGAGGGCGTTACCGAAGTCCGCTGTGGCGTTTACTGTCTCTTTGACTTGGTGATGGCCGGGCTAAAGGTTTGCACAATTGATCAAATTGCTTTGTCCTTGTTAGTTGAAGTCACAGGACATCAAAAAGAAAAAGGCTGGATCATCACAGACGGCGGATGGATGGCTCTCTCCCGCGATCGGGGAACAGCAGCTCAAGCTGTCGATCAAGGCTACGGGGTGGTATGCGACATCGACGGAAATCCGATTGATGATCTCATCGTCGCTTCCGCCAACCAAGAGCACGGCATCATTACTCACCGTGACGGCCGCTTAGTTGATCCCAAGGATTTCCCGATCGGGACTCGTCTCAGAATCCTTCCGAATCATGCCTGCGCAATGGCTGCTCAGCATCCTCAGTACTTCGTCATTCGTAAGGGCAAGATCGTTGATATTTGGAACCGCATCTATGGCTGGCAGCCGAAAGGAGTTTCATTATGAGAGAAGTTATTCTTCCGTCTTTGCCGCCTCCCAACGGCCATTACTCGCATGCTGTCATTTTTAACGGTGCCGCATATGTTTCCGGCGTCCTTCCAATGCGCGTGAAACCGGAAGCCAGTGTCAAAGAACAGTTTGATGCTGTATTCGACGTCATCGAAACAATCCTTAAAGAATGTGAGAGTTCTTTAGAAAAAGTTGTGAACTGCCGCATTTATATTGCTGACCTCAATGACTGGCCCGATATCAATCGCCTTTACAGCGAACGATTCAAATCTGCTCGTCCGGCTCGAGTCGTCGTTCCTGTTAAAGAACTGCATTTCGGCTATCGACTTGAAGTGGAATTAATGGCTGCTGTCTGACAATTTCGTTAGAGTTTCGGCCTGCTCAGGGTATTCCTTCCCGATTTAGAGCAGGCCTTTTATTTTTGTCTCTGGTTTTTGCATAAAGTGGACTCGACTCATCTATAACTCACTATGCAGCTTAATAAACATATTGCAGCTCTCTGCATCGGAACCTTTTGCCTCGGTGTTGCCGAACTCGGCATCGTGCCGGTGTTAACGGCGATCGCTAATGATTTCCATGTCACGATTCCGCAGGCTGGTCTTTACATCTCTGCGTATGCGGCAGGCGTCTGCGCCGGCATCGTCGGCCTATTAGCATTCGGGCGCAACGCGAACCTTAAAACCACACTTTTAGTTGCGGCCTGCCTGATCTTTTGCGGGAATTTAGGTGCTTCTCTGGCCCAGAACGACATCATGATGCTCGCCGCACGATTCGTGTCAGGCTCTCCTCACGGAATTTTCTTTGCTTTAAGCGCTGTCGTTTGTGAACGTCTCGCCGAACCCGGCAAAGCCTCTCGCGATGTCACGCTGATGGTTTTAGGTCAAACATCAGCAAACCTCGTCGGCGTGCCGCTCGGATCTCTCATTGGTTTAGCCGTGAGCTGGAGATTGATTTTCGGCTTCATTGCCGTTTTAGCCTTACTTTTAATCCTGGCTTTAACACGCTGGCTTCCTTCCATGCCTGTTGTTAAGAAGCCGCTGTCCAACGAGCTTACGGCTCTTAAAAGCTGGCATCCTTGGTTCATCCTTTCCGGAGTCGCTATCGGCAGTGCCGGCTTCTACGCCTACTACTCCTACGCTGATCCGATCATGGCCACTATCGCCCATCTGCCGGCAGCATCCATGACCTTAATCATGTTTTTGGCAGGCGCCTCAATGTTCATCGGAAACATCGTTTCGGCTCCGCTCACAAAATATTATTCGGATGTTGCACTGGTCTGCGTCGGCCAAACGCTTATTGCTATTGCTGTCTTAGGTGCTCTCTTCTATTCGCACATTCCTTGGCTGGCAATCAGTTCCATGTCCCTTGCCGCTTTCGGCTATTTTTTCATCTCCGGCCCCATGCAGGCGCTGATTATTGCCGGAGCGGGAGACGCTAAAGTGATTCTCGCGGCTTTAGGTCAGATCGCTTATAACGGCGCCAATGCGATCGGTGCCTTCCTCGGCGGAGAAGCGATCAGACATTACGGATTTGCCAACTTCAGCGCGCTGCCTGGAAGCATTCTGAGCTTTATTTCCGCCATCGTATTTATCAGCTTATTGCTCCGATATCCACGACGCTAGACACAAAAAATCCGGCCGAAGCCGGATTTTTTGCTGAAGAAAATAGTTGAAATTAGAAGCGATAGGTGACGGCAGCGCCGGCCATCCACGCGTTCATCTTTTCAAACTTACCAACTTTTTCGTTGCTTCCAGCTTCTTTATAAAGATCTCTGTGTCCGATGCCGCGAATATGACCATAGGCCATATCAATCTGCCACTTCGGAGTGGGCTTCCAAGACAAGCCGCATGTCAGCCAAAGACGCTTAGTATCCGGAATTAATGCTGTTCTCAGATTTTGTTGTTTGATAGGATCTGTCTCAAGTGCGACACCGCCGCGAATCGTCCACTGATCGGTAATATCCAAGTCTGCGCCGAGAGAGAACAACCAGGCCGCCTTCCAATTATTCTCAATACTAATGTTGGCAAATTTGTTCTGCAGAATTCCTCCTGCGGCGCTAACTGGAACTTTCAATTGCTGTGCAAACCCAGCCAAATAAGGGGAGGCCGTTGAAGTCTGTTCAAGGTTTCCGCTGTTATCCATGCTAAACCGCATGTTCTCAAACTTTTTCCAGTTCGCCCAACGAGCTAAACCAGACAATCTAAGCCTTTGAATAGGTTTCCACGTACCTGAAATATAGACAGTCTCAGGAGTCTGGAGACGCCCCTTACCATCACTTTCTCCGTTCATAATTGCATTACCGCGAATGTAGTAATCACCACGGGCAGTAACGTGTGCTGAAGAGCGATAGGAAACGCCAAACCGCAAGTCTTCATTGGGACTGATCATCAAGCCTAAATTATAGGTAAACATCCAGTCAGAACCTTTATATTCAAATTGGCCGCCACCAATTGGAAGTCCACTTTTAATTTTGGAGTGTGTCCAAAGAGCAGAGACACCTCCACCAAGACTGATGTAATCGTTTACTTTCCAAGCAACATTCGGGTTAATATCAACAGTAGTCACAGAACCGCTAATACCACGCTGATTTTCCGCCCAATCACTTCCATAGCGAATTCTCATGCCATAAGGCGAAGTAATGGCTAAACCCAACCAAAGAGAATCGTTCACCTGATAAGAAAGAAAGGCTGCGGGAACTGTTGCGGGTTTGTCCCGGCCGTTTTCTCTCTCACCGTCAAGTCCCTTGTAGTCAATATCCAAAGAGACATAAGTGCCCGCAACGGTCGTCTGGAGACCATGCAGAAGTGTCATGCCGGCAGGATTGAAATGAATCGCAGAAACGTCATCACCGACGATACCGGCGCCGGCATGGGCACGGCCCATACCTGCCACGCTCTGTTCGGTCAGTTGGAAACCGGCTGCTGAAGCCGTGGATGCACACATAATGGCAGAAGAACAAAGGGCAGCCGCAACTGTCAACTCCCCAAAGGTTGAGTTCTTAATTGTCATAACGATATTTATTAACTAAATAAAAGCAAAAAGGAGAATGGCGTCATTTTGAAGAGGAACCATACATAAAAACGAGTGATTTTTTAGGTAGTTTCCCTAGGAAATCAATCTTTTCGAAAGGAAGCTTTCTGTTTTAAGAACTTTTCCGCTTGATTTTAAGACCTCCCTGTAATCTCAGAAAATCAAGCCCAGAATAAGAAATAACGCAGTTTTTTGATTAATTTTTAAACTCTTTTTACCTAAATAAAGGTACAATCTTTCCCGAAGACACGTCGCCGTCTATCTCTACGAAAGTTTTTATTAACGTTTCGATTTCCCGTTCGTCTTTCCTTTTTATTTAATCGAAAGCCGTTTTCCTAATGCTTATGGATAGAAAACTTCCCAATGACGGCAATACTTAAGAAACGCTGTTTATGGAACAAAAAAGAACACGTCGAACTTTTGATCCTTCATTTAAACATCATGCAGCTCTGCGAGTTGTAGAAGGCAAAGAAAAGGCGGCTGCCGTAGCTGCCGACTTAGGCATCAATATCGTTAGCCTATACAATTGGGTGAAAGATTACGAGAAAACTAAGGCAACGGCGATCGCAAACGCTCAGTCCCAGGCTGCACAAGCAGCTGAGTCCGCTCCGACAACACAAACCCCTGTAGAAACTTCCTCTCCTATTGAATCTTCGGCTGCTGAAGCCCCGAGAAGACCTAAACTCCAATTAAAGAAACGTCCGCCGGAAACTACGGAAGCTGCGGCTCCGACAGCTGTCACTCCGGCAGCAGCTGCCCCGGCACCTGTCAGTCCTGCACCGGTCGTTTCGATGCCCGCACTGGCGCCGACTTTCAGCAACGAGCCGCGAGTCTTTAGTCCGACGCCCGAACCTACCGTTCAGGAAACTCGTTCCGCTCCGGAAGTCAAAGAGCCAGCGTTTGAAACGCCCGCTTCACATTCCGAATTTTCTTCAAACAACAGCCGACGCGAAAACTTCCAGCAGCGTGATAAAGGAAACCGCAGAAACTCTCTGTTTCAAAGAACGATGCGCGGCCGAAATGCAAGTAAGAATGAAAAGGCCCTGCACGACTCGTTTATTCAGAGCGCCGTGGACAACGCCGTAGCTTCTGCTCAGGCCAAAAAAGCACAGGAAAATAAACCCCAGCTTCCCAAACACAACCCAAATATTTATCAGATTCCCGCCTACGACATGGAAAACGAACTTCCGGTGGATATGAACGCTGATGGTCAGGAAGCTGAAGAACCTAAATGGCCTGTCCCCTCTGCTTCTCAAGGTCGTTCTTGGAAAGTCATGCATGCTTTGGATCAGCGTCCGAATTACAAGGAAGAAAGCGCCAAATTCGGCTATGTCGATGAATTTGATCTGCCGGCAGAAAACCTTCCTGAAGTTTGGGCAATCCTCGATCTGATGCAGAAAAACGCAGATAAGCATGCTTTCGAGGAAATGGTTCACTCTAAAGATCTGAACGTTCCGCCCGAAGTTCTTGCAGATCCCCGCACCATGGTCGTTTCCGGACCGAATGTTCCGAACAAGCCCTGGCTTCGCAAACCTCGTTTAAATCCGATCGCGGAAGACTTCTTCCAGACGACGCCGGATTATTCCAAGAGCGTCTATGAAACCTACGGCGGCATCACGCTTCGTCTTGCTAAGAACAGTACCGGCTCTCCGATTCTTCTCGTTGAACCTTCTCCGAACGGCGGCAAAGACGTCACCATCGATTTCTCCAAGTTTGACCGCTTCGTAGACGACTTCTACGGTGACTTCGTGCGTGACTGCAAGACGGTCATGATGAAGCAGAATCCGAAGGAATATCCGAGCTTAAATGCCTTTATTCGTATTCCTGACGAACCGATGTGGAACCCGAAACTTTGGGCAGGCGTCCGCACCTTCAATTGGAGAGACGGAGAATCTCTCTCTGAAGCCTGGATTCGCTACGCATATGATCAAAGAAGAAACAGCCGTCATCAAAAATATTTCTATCGCACTGACCGCGAGTAATTCTTCTTAAGCATTCGACAAAAATCCCGCTGCTGTGGCGGGATTTTTGTTGTTATCGGATTGGCGTTTTCTTGACCGAAATAATTCCGGCCTTCTCTCGCCAAGCTTCTATCCACCCGGTGAGCAAAACCGTATCAGCCACTTCTACCGTTAATTTAAACGTTCCGTCTCTTCTCTCTTCCAGCTTCTGCATCCGATTAAACGGTGTTTCTCTGAGAATCAAAGCTGTCTGACGGTTTTTAAATACCATCTCCAGCAATACCTTTTGTGCATTGCCGTAATTAAACGGACTTCTGTCAACGTACTGCTGCAGATCAAATCCCTTCGGTTCTTCAGCTATGAAAGAGGTCAGTTCAACTTTCTTTATGCGATGCAGTGCAAGGTTCCTGATCTGTGTCGTGTCTTCATAACAGCAGACTAAATACAGTCTGACATCCTGCTGAACCAGTCCCAGCGGAGATACCCGCAGCTGAACCTCTTCTTCGTTCTCACTTTTGAAATAAACGATATCGAGTTTGACTTGTTTAAATAAGCCCTCGGAAACCTTATTAAATATCGAAGGACGGATCATCGGCGGGCAAAGCGGCAGACTTCCGCTCACAAAACGCACTTTGCTCAGCCAGCGCTTCTCCGGCGAAGAGCCCGACGCTGTGTGCATGTAGTTTTCTGCTGCATCAAAAAGATAGGACAGTGAATTGGTAAGATCGGGCGGCATTTGATAGCGCAAATGCTCTCGAGCAAGCAGAAGCAAAAGCGCTCCGTCGGCGCCAAGCCCTACACGATCCAAGTCGTTGGAATTCAAAAGACGCCGGTATCCGAAGGGCTTCGATTTGTCGTCGCACTGAACACCCATATCGCTTTCAGACAAAGCCTTCAAATAACGCTGCAGAGTCCGGCGGCTTAATTCAAAGCCTGCCGCCGTGAGCTGCTGATGCAGGTCTGTCGTGGAAATTTTACGGTTCAGAGGAATCCGCTTCAGAACCTCCAGGAGCATTTTTGCTTCTTGAAGAGATGAAGTGTCTCGTGCCATGTATCTCTACTCCAAAAAAAGCTCCCGAGTATCAAACCGCGGGAGCTTTGTGGTTAACGCATCAGAAGATTATTTCTTCATGAGGTTTAATTTCTTCGCAATTTCTTCCTGGCTGTCGTACACAGGCTCATCTTTCTTAGGCTGAAGCTTGGTGTAGGAACCGTCGGAATTCATGACCCAGGCGTGGATGTTGTCCTTCAGCTGAGGAATGACGATCTGATTCATAACGTTATTGCGCAGGTTTTCCTGCAGAAGCGGCGTCAACACTTCGATACGGCCGTTCAGATTACGCGTCATCAAGTCGGCACTGCCAAAGTACATCTCCTCATCTCCGTTGTTATGGAAGTAGTAGATGCGAGCATGTTCCAAAAGACGTCCGACGATCGAACGAACTGTGATCGTATCGGAAACGCCGGGCAAGCCGGGGCGCAGACTGCAGATACCGCGAACGATACATTCGATCTTCACACCGGCGCGGCTGGCTTCATAAAGAACCTTGACCATTTCATAGTCAACCAGCTGGTTGCACTTAATGATGATATGGCCGTTGCCGTGCTTCTTGTGCTGTTCGATTTCGCGGCGAATCAGCTTGGTGATGCCGGGACGCAGCGTGTGCGGAGACACCAGCAGCTTGCGGTAATGGCTGACCAAACCGTAGCCGGTCATCACATTAAACAGATCTTGGACGTCATCGTTGATGTCTTTATTAGCCGTGAAGAGACCTAAGTCGGTATAGATCTTGGCAGAAGCAGCGTTGTAGTTGCCGGAACCGATGTGCGTGTAGCGCTCGAGCTTGCCTTTTTCGCGGCGGACCACGAAGCAGAGCTTGGCGTGAATCTTGAGACCGGCAAAACCGTACACAACGTTGACACCATTGCGTTCCATCTCTTCGGCCCAGTTAATGTTCTGTTCTTCGTCGAAACGAGCTTTCAATTCGACGACAGCTGTCACCTGCTTGCCGCGGCGGCGTGCCTCAAGCAATGCCTTAGCAACAGGAGAGTCACTGCCGCAGCGATAAAGCGTCTGCTTAATTGCGACAACATTCGGATCCAGCGCGGCCTGCTTTAAGAACTCCAGCACGCAGTTGAAAGAGTCATACGGATGGTAGACAAGGATATCGCGTTTGCGGATCTCGTCGAAGCAATTGCGGCCCGGTTCAAAAGCCTTTGGTGTCTTGGGATGATCAGCCGGATACTTCAGAGACGGGCGATCGATCTTCATCATGCGGCCGAATTCGGAGAAGGCCAGCGGAACACGGCAGCGATAGAACTGGTTCGGATGGAGATCCAGATGTTCATACAGGAAGTCCTGAAGACGCTGCGGCATGCCCTTTTCAATTTCGACACGGACGATCGAACCGAAACGGCGCTGTTCGACATAGTCACGAACAGCAGACAGCAGATCGTCGGCTTCGTCTTCTTCAATTTCACCGTCAGTGTTGCGGGTGATACGGAAAAGACCCTGAGACTTAACTTTGTAACCCGGGAAGAGCGTATTCAAACGGTTTCCGATCAGATCTTCGGTAAGAACGATCACGCCGTCTGTTGTGGCATAGGAAAGATCCGGCGTAACGGTGTTGTCTTTATTGGAAACAAACAGGAAACGCGGCACATTGTTCGGGCACTTCAAGCGAGCAAAACGGTTCTTCACCGAAACACCGCTTTCTACCGCCTCAAGCTCCATCACAAAGTTCAAGCTTGTGTTGGAAATCATCGGGAACGGGCGGCCTTTGTCAACGGCCTGAGGCGTCAGAACCGGGAAAATGTCTTCGTCGAAATAGCGGTTCATTTCTTTCTTCTGAGCCGCATTCAGCGCAGAGTATTTAGCGAAACGAATGCCTTTGGTTTCGAGCTCGGGTTTGAGCGTATCAATCCAAAGATTCTCGGCCTCTTCGAGAATCTCCGTGACTTTACGGCGAATTTCGGAAAGCTGACGGGCGGGCGGCATCTTATCCGGACCGGTCGGTTCGGCTCCGCTTCTGGCCTGTCTTTGAACGTTCATCACGCGAACCATGAAGAATTCGTCGAGATTATTGTAGAAGATGGACAGGAACAGAACTCGGTTGAGCAGCGGGATCTCGGGATCCATTGCCGTTTCAAGAACCTTACGGTCGAACTCAATCCAACTGATGTCGCGGTTAATGTACAGAGAAGGATCGTCCAAAGACACTTCCTTCAAAGAGGGCTCTTTTGCAGCAGGTGCAGTAGCTTTAACAGCCGTTCGGCGTACAGCCGGTCTGCGGATGGTCGGTGCCTTAACAGTACGAGGCTTTGCCGGAGCTTTGGCAGCGGGCTTTGCTTCTGCCGGAGCAGCCGCCTTGGTCGGTTCTGCAGCAGCAGGTTTTGCGGTTGATGTTGCGTTCGGTGTCTTGTTGTCGTCAGCCATGGAATCGTTCCTGATTATGTGATTTTCTGTGAAGAACTTTTTGTTTCCTCAAACGGTTAATTCTGGTTTGGGGGTCAATTTTTGTCAATTCTCGTTTCTTGGGATGTCGGACCTAAAGTCGCCTTTTTCTGATACTTTTCCCACAGATAAAGTACGCCGAGTCCGAAGGCGACCCATCCTGCCGCCATCAGCGTGTCCCAAATCCTCCAAATAAGGATGGAATAGTCTCCTCCGTATGCACGCATTAGCCAATCCAATACAAAAAGGATGTAGCACGTGATAAAGAAAGTCATGCAGGTGTAATTCCCGCCGACAAATACCGGAATGCCCGCAGAAGATGCCACGATCAGCGCACCGAGCACAAGCTTATCGTCAATATGCGGAAAGATAAGGATGACTAAGAAGTAAGCGAGCAGTGTTCCGAGAATTCTTTGGACCACACGTTTATAGCCGGCGGCCACGTTGGAATTTAATAAATAAAGCGCGGTAATTCCGACCCATCCGGGTTCGGAAAAATCAAACAGAAAAGAACAGCTCAAAGCGCATATCAGAGTAGCCGTGGAAATGACCGCGTAGGCGTAAGAGTTGCGGTTGCCGCCTTCGACGAGTTTGAGCTGAGCCATTGGTCGAAGCGACAGTTTCTCGTATCTCCAAACGAAGTGATCGAGCACGATGGCAGCCATCGCCAGGCTAAAACCGACGAAGTAGCCGACAAAAGCCATCAGATCCGGCGTGAAATCAAAGATGGAGATGAGAAGGAAAACTAAAACGTACTTTCCCCAAAGCCACCAGAATTTCTCAGCAAAGGTCACCAGGTTCTGGCCAAAACAGACCAATGCGATGACCAGCCATTTGCCGTACTCCATGTTTTTGAGCACAACGCCGAGGAGTGCGGCACACATTACGCCGACAAAAGTTATGGCAACACCGCCCAAGCGCGAAATTAAGTCGCTTTCGGTGTCGCTTAAGAGAGCCATAAAAGCCCCCAGCGCGGCAAAACCGCCTAATTGGGGGCTATGAAAAAGGCCGGACAACAGGAGCGCCGTCGAAATCGTGATCACAAATCTTAAAGTTGCAGTCACACGCGATTTCGTTCCGATCTCTGCTCGGAGTCCGGCGCCAATCATAAGAAATCTCCGCAAAGAGGCTCACTCGAGAACCTCTTTGCTTAGTTAAGATTTAACCTCCGGTGACCGGCGGAAAAAATGCCACTTCATCGCCGTCTTTCAGAGGCGTCGATTCTTTAGCCATTTCCTGGTTCACGGCAAAACGCAGACGAGGCATTTCTTCAAAAGCTGCCTTAAGTGCTGCGTCGTTTTCCGACAGGTAGTTAATCAGATCTTCAACCGTCTTCACGTCTTCGGGCAGTTCAACCGTGTCTTCGCCTTTGAGGAGGCGTTCTTTTAAAGAAGCAAAATAAAGAACCTTTACTTTCATCTCTTATTTTTCCTTTGCGCAGCAGGGACACTCGTCATCGCGTCTGTATTTCATCTGACGCCATGTCATTGTGCGGGCATCCACCATTAACAGACGGCCCGTTAAGGGCTCGCCGAACTTTCCGATAATTTTAAGAGCCTCGGCCGCCTGCATACATCCAAGCATGCCCACTAGGGGTGCAAATACGCCCTTCGTCGAAGCCTTCTCGTCCTTTCCTTCGTGATTAGGGAACAGACAGGCATAACAGGCCGACTCGGGATCTCTAAAGTCGAAGACGGTAATTTGACCATCGAACGCGACCACGCCGGCCGTGACAAGCGGTTTTTTAAAGCGTCGGCAGACGTCATTGAAGGTATAACGGGACTCGGTATTATCCGTGCAGTCCAAAGCGACATCGCAATCGGAAACAAGCTTCTCCAATTCTTCGAGGCTCGGCCTGTGATCTACCGGAACAATTTCAACCTCCGGGTTGATCGCTTGCAAAGCGACTTTTGCGCTTTCGGCTTTATTCAGACCTAAGCGCTCCATGTTGTGAATGACCTGACGCTGCAGATTGGTTAAATCCACCATATCGGAATCCACAATCGTGATTTTCTTTACGCCGGAAGAAGCCAGGTACAGAGAAGCCGGCGAACCCAAGCCGCCGGCGCCGATGATTAGCACTCGGCCTTGAGCAATTCTCTTTTGGCCCTCGATACCGACCTCTTTCAAGAGTTCGTGACGGGAGTATCGGTTTTCTTGCACGTTGCTCATCCTTTCAAAACAAAATTCATTCTCAAGATTCTACGTATCCGAGAACAAAGATAGTTAGACGGAGTGCTCAAATCTAATCTTTCTGGGTAGATCAATCCACTCCAAGAACTACAATTACATTGTGGGAGGAAATGATGAATATTCGAACACTCGGCGTCTTTTGCGGCATTTTGTCCGGCTTTTTTTGGGGTACGATGGATATTGCTGCTCAGTACTTATTGCACACCGTCCGCATGGCGCCGGCGCAATTCATTTCTTTGACGATGGTCGTCACGACCGTCGCTCTTTTCGCCATTTCTATTGCTACCAAGCCGAAAGAAACGTTCCTCGCAGCCACAGACAAACGAAACGTCTTTCAGTTCTTCTTGTTCGGTGTTTTGGTCCTCCTTACGCAGGTCAGCTTCTATGTTTGTGTGAAGTATTCCAACGCCGAAACGGCTGCGGTCATTGCCGCAACCCGGCCTTTCTGCATCATGGGTCTTTTACTCTTTGCCGCTGTCATGCCGACGGCTTCGCAGATTCTTTGCTGCGCTCTGGCGCTCGTCGGCGTGTGTTTGATGATGACCAAAGGAGATTTCTCAACACTGTCTTTCGGCTGGCTGACGCTTTTGGTCGGCTTCGGCGCCCCGCTCTTTAGCGCCGCCTACACCATTCAGAGTCGCTCTATTGTTCGAAAGGTCGGACCGCTCATCGCCATGACGTGGGCCATGCTTTTTACCACGATCCTCTGCAACCTCTACTATCCGTTCTGGAAAGTGAGCCTTGAATGGAATTTCTTAACGAGCCTCAGTGTCCTATGGGTCGCCATCATGGGACATATCGTGGCTTACACGCTATACATCGTCAGCGCCTCTAAGATTCTTCCGACCATTACCGGCGTGCTTGAAACCATTGAACCGCTGACTGCCATCGTACTTTCATACTTTTTCTTCTCGCAGAAGATGAATGCTTTCATGCTCGCTGGTGCAGCGATGGTGCTTGTCGCTGTCGTTATTCTCGGCTTTAGCAAGCCGCGAGAAAAAGCCAATTAAGTCTCGGCAAAGCGCTTGTTGGGTTTCTATAATCTCCAAACGCTTCGTTGATCTTTTCTTAAGTCAAATGCAGACACTAAGCCAGTTCTTTTCTCAGATTCCGGTTCTGTACAAAACAGCTGCCCTGCTTCTCCTCTCAAACTGTTTCATGACGTTTGCGTGGTATGCACATCTCAAGAATCTCGGAAGCTCTCCTCTGTGGGTTGCGGTTATCTCCAGCTGGCTTATCGCGTTCTTCGAATACTGCATCATGGTTCCAGCCAACCGAATCGGTTTCTCCGGCCTTTCCTTAGGTCAGCTCAAAATCCTTCAGGAAGTCATCTCATTGGGCATTTTTGTTCCGTTTGCGTTCCTCTACATGAAGCAGCCCTTAAAGCTGGACTATCTATGGGCCTCTCTGTGCATGCTCGGAGCCGCCTACTTCATGTTCCGCGACAAACTCTAATCTGCTTTCGGCAAAACAACTGAATCCAGTGGAATCGCAAAATATCGATACCAAAACATCCAGCTGTCCACCGTGTGCTTCTTGAAGTTCTCAACGATCAGGTTTGCCATTTCAGAAACTAACGGCGAATGATCCGATTCTCTTCGGCAGACGCAGATCTCCCAAGGCCGACGGTGCCAGCTGGGAAGCACCGGAACAATATCGCCTCGCATCAGCTCATCAGCGACGAAAGAAGGCACCAAATCTACCGATATGCCTTCTCCGGCAATCAAGTGCGTGCGGCAGGAATATGCATCTTCAAAATGCACCTTGTCATCAGATTCGATTTCAAAAGAGGCGTCTCGATTCTCTAAACGCCGACTAAAAGATCGATTGGAAGTGTATCTCAGCAGGAGCGTATGGTTCCGAAGTTCTTCGACGCTTTGCGGAGATCCGTGCCGACGGAGGTAGCCGCGTGAAGCCATGAGAAACGTAACGTTGTGTCCCGCTGGAATCCATGTGATACCTTCTTTTGCAGGCCGATATCCGAAATAAGCCACATCTGCCGCGCCATTTAATAAACCTTCTTCTCCGGCGTCGATCAGCACTTCAACACGCAGCCCTGGATGCTTTCTTTCAAAGTTTGAAAACGCATTCAAGTAAGCGCTTCGGTCAATGTTCGCCGGAAGACTGACTTTCAAAATCCGCTTCGGCTTAATCGTGTCTTGATGCTTGATAGAGTCGACAGTTTTCAGCAGACGCTGGTATTGGCGAGCTATGCGATCGGCCTCGGAAAAGAGCTCCAGCTACTTCGTGACAATCTGAGCGGGCTTTCGTTTGCGGTCCAGAAGTTCGATTCCCAGCTCTTTCTCTAACGAAGAAACCAAACGGGATGCCGCAGGAAGGTCCATATCTAAACGTTCTGCAGCTTGAGCCAGGCCTTTGGTTCTGCCTAATTCCGAGAGGAGGTTTCAGGTTTCGATTTTGAGAGACGGACGCATGATTACAACTTGTGAATTTCACAACTTAATCGGTATGTTCGCCATTATCCGCTTATTCTCAAAACCTAAGCGAGGACTTGGTTATGCAAAAGAAAACCGAAGGAATTTGTTTTGCAATCAGCGCAGGAATTTGCTGGGGTTCGATGGGTGTCGCAGCGCAAGTGCTGATGGAAGATTCCGGCTTTACAGTAGGCGATCTGGTCGCAGGCCGGCTTCTGGGTGCCGGAGTGCTGCTGCTGATGTTCGAGCATTTCTTCATGCGCCGATCACTTCTGAAGTATTTTTCTCAACCCGGCGTAGCAAAAGACATTCCGCTCTACGGAGTGCTCGTCCTGCTCACCCAACTGACGTTTTTCTTAGCGATTCAGTGCAGCAACGCAGGCACCGCCGCCATCCTCGCGGCCACTATTCCGGTATTCACGACGATCTGGGATATCTTTGTAAAGCATCGCGCACCTCAGATTCGTGAAATGGCGTGCACGGCGCTGGCAATCATAGCGGTTGTATTGATTACCACCAAAGGAGATTTTGATTCCGTTTCACTCTCTCTCTGACGGGTGTCCTTTGGGGCCTTGCATCCTCGGTTGCCGGCGCCGCCAGCAATATCCAACCGAATGCCGTTCTTAAGAAAATTCCCGTTACCGTCGTTGTCGGCGGCGGCATGACGGTCGGAGGCATAGTGATGAGCATCTTTTTTCCGCCGTGGGCGATTGAAGCCAATTGGACGACGCAGTCGGCGCTTTTCTACACCTATATCGTTGTGGTCGGAACCTTGGTTTTTTTCCTGCTCTATGTTTCAAGTCTCAAGATGATCTCAGCGACTTCGGCAAGCCTCTTGAGCTGCTTTGAGCCGATCACCGCCGTCGTTCTCTCCGTCGTTCTGCTCGGTGCTCCGCTCACGCCGGCTGAAGGTGTCGGCGGTGTTCTAGTTTTCGCAGCCGTTTGGCTTCTGGCCTCCCGCAAGAAAGCGCAGGCATAAAAATAGCTCGGCATCTTTTTCGAGACCGAGCTATCAAAGAACTAATTGCGAACTATTTCTTTTCTTCCGCGTTCGGAAGAACGCGCTTCAGGAAGGTACGTGTTCTTTCTTCCTTCGGATGCAGAAGAACATCTTCCGGTTTGCCCTGTTCAACAATCACTCCGCCGTCCATGAAGATCACGCGGTCGGCCACTTCGCGGGCAAAGCCCATTTCATGCGTAACCACGACCATCGTCATACCGGACTTCGCCAGATCGGTCATCACCTTCAGCACTTCACCCACGAGTTCCGGGTCAAGCGCAGAAGTCGGTTCGTCAAACAGAAGAGCCTTCGGTTCCATTGCTAGGCCACGGGCGATCGCCACACGCTGCTGCTGGCCACCGGAAAGGCTTGCAGGATAAGCATTGGCTTTTTCTGCCAAACCGACGCGCTTAAGCATTTCCATAGCTTTTTTCTCAGCCTCGGCTTTATTGACACCGGACACGAGTTTCGGCGCCAAAGCAACGTTCTCAAGAACGGTTTTATGCGGCCAGAGATTAAAACGCTGGAAAACCATTCCGAGGTGCTCTCTGACTTTGTTGATATCGGTCTTCGGAGAAGTGATATCAACGTCATTGACGTAAATCTTGCCGCTGGTGGTTTCTTCCAACGCATTGATGCAGCGAAGCATCGTGGACTTGCCAGAGCCCGACGGCCCTAAAACCACGACTTTTTCTCCGGGCATCACTTCGAGGTTAATGCCGCGAAGAACTTGGTTATCTCCGAAATACTTGTGCAGATCTTCGATACGGATAACCGGTTTCTGTTCGGTCTTGTTGTCGCTCATCTGTTGTCGTCTCCTTTACCCAAGCGTTGTTCCATCTTCTTCACGAGATAAGCCAGACCTAAAGTCATGACCCAGTACATCAGAGAAATCGTAATGTACGGTTCCCAGTAGCGAGCTGTAGCTCCGGCCACAGTACGTGCGGCGTAGGCCAGTTCAGCCAGGCCGATCGCAGAAACAAGAGAAGAGTCTTTCAAAATCGCAATCGCATTATTGCCCAACGGCGGAAGCATACGGCGGAAAGCCTGCGGCAGGATGATGTGGAACATTGCCTGCCAGTAAGTCATACCGACAGAGCGGGCAGCTTCCATCTGTCCTTTATCCAAAGACTGGATACCGGCACGGAAAACCTCTGAAAGGTAAGCACCGGCATTCAACGTAATGGCCACGATACCGGCAAGCATCGCACCGTAAGTAGAACGAATCTCACGGGCAAGGTCACCGGAAATTAAGAGGCCTTCGGTCGGATGAATGAAGAACGGAAGGATCGCGAACTGCATCAGCAGAATCTGAACGAAAAGAGGCGTTCCGCGAAAGAAGCTCACGTAAACCGTCACCGGCCAGCGAACACAATATTTAAGAATCTGTTTCCAAGGGGAATGTCTTGCATCGGCCAGTCGAGCCATGCCTAAAGCCATACCCAAAATCACACCCAAGGTGACGCAAATCACCGTAATTTGGATGGTCATCTTGGCGCCTTCTAAGAAGAGAGGCCAATATTCTGTAATTACTTCGTACCGAAATCCGCCCACGTTCGCTCCTTGGTATTAAAAATTCCCGAGATTTTATTTAAAAATTACCCGACCATGTAGATCGGGCAATTTCATTGGTTAGTTCCTGTTACTGAGGAAGCTTCGGTGCATCAGTACCGAACCACTTGCGATAAATCTTGTTGTATTCACCGCTGGCAACAACCTTATCGAGACCGGCGTTGATTTTATCGATCAGCTTCTGATTGCCTTTCTTAACAGCAATACCGAAATACTGTTCTTCGAAGGCCGGATCACGGGTCATGTTGAAGTGCTTGTCGGGATTGTTGCGAGCGTAGAAAGCCAGAACACCGATATCACCGATTGCAGCGACGACACCGCCCTGATTCAGTTCTTCCAGAGCAAGCGGAGTGTTGTCAAAACGACGAATTCTTGTAGAGGCTTTGCCGAATGCCTTGGAAGCGGCAACGTCACCGGCAGAACCGCTCACAACAGCTACGCTGCCTTTGGAGAGGTCGGAAAGCTTGTTAATCTTGACGGACTTATCGGTCAGGATCAGCTGATGAGCCAGGAAGTAGGGCTTGGAGAAATCGACAACCTGTTTGCGCTTGTCGGTAATCGTAATGCCGGACATGATGATGTCGCGGTCACCTTTATCGACAGTCGCGAAAATGCCTTCCCACGGTGTGTTGATGAACTTAACGTCAAAACCTTCGGCCTTTGCGATGGCACGCATCAAATCAACGTCGAAACCGACAAGCTCTTTCTGCGGTGTTTCATATTCGAAGGGACGATAAGTCGCACCTGTTCCGACGACATACTCTTCAGCATTAATACCGGCGGAAGCAGTCAATGCGATTGCAGCGCATGCTGTCCAAAGCAGCTTTTTAATCAACATTTAATAGACTCCAATAGAAGAATTCGTCACCGCGTATACGTCGCGGCCATTCTGATCATCATGCCACAGTCAAACCCACATTGGGCCGCTTTTCAGCAGGAATAACGCAAACCCCTAGGTAAATCCATTAGACAGAAATCTGCGAGGGAGTCTCGGCAAGATCTTCAGACAAAAAATACGCTCAGCGGCTGCGGCACACCAAACCTCGTAGTCGCGTCTCCGGTTCGAGGAAGGAAAAATTAACGCTTAGGCCGTGTGATTACTTGCGGTCAGCAAGCTTTTTAAAGATCAACGGCATTGCTGCTTCATCAAGCGGGTTCATGTCGACTAGGTCAAGTTTTTCAACCATGCTCAGTGTTGAAGTCTTGTACGTCAGGAAATGAGGCGTCTGCAAATGCGCGTGGTACGCTGCTTCATCCGCGTAAATTTCTAAAATTCGGATTTGGCCCGGGTTTCGCTTATCCTGCATCGGAAAAATCGCGATAACGCCAGGTTCATTGGCCACAGAATCTGCGCCGATCGTCCGCGCGCGTTCAAGATACTCATCGAGATTCGCAGGGTCCACTTGAATTTCAGCAATTCGAACAATCATCGATTTTCCTTTTCTGTCTCTCAGCAGAAGAGAGGCGGATACAAAAATCCGGTCTAACCGACCGGATAAAAAACTTATCTTCGTTCTCAAGCCGCTCTTCCGGGCACTTGAGAACTCGTACTTAGATTTTTAGAACACTTCGACGTTATCGATCAAACGTGTGGTGCCGATTTTTGCGGCTGCTAAAACGACTAACGGCGTTCTTTTAACCAGATCGTCTTTTGTCGGTGCGAGCAGATCGCTTCTGCGAACCACGGCGACATAATCAGGAATCCAGCCGTGACCGTCGAGCATCTTCATTGCTCTTTCTTCCAACACGTCCGGATCTGCCGTCTCGGCTTCCAGCGCATCTTTAACGCCTTTGACTGTCTTGTAGAGCAATGTAGCGTCTTCAAGTTCCTGTGCGCTCAAGTAACGATTGCGGGAAGAGAGCGCCAGTCCGGTTTCCTGATTGCGCTGCAGTTCTGCCGGAACAATGCGGATCGGCATGCCGAACTGGCGGACCATTTCCTTGATGATCGTCAGCTGCTGGTAGTCTTTTTTACCGAAAACTGCGACGTCCGGTCGCACAATGCAGAAAAGCTTCATGACAACCGTGCAGACGCCTTCAAAAAATCCCGGACGATAAAATCCTTCGAGAATATCAGCCAAGGCAGGATCGGGCTTCACGCGGAAAGTCTGAGGCTGCGGATACATGTCTTTTTCGCTCGGCGCAAAGACATAATCAACGACACCCTGCTCTTCAAGCTTTCTGCAGTCCTCTTCCAAAGTTCTGGGATACTGGTCGAAGTCCTCGTTCGGGCCGAACTGAAGACGATTGACAAAAATCGACGCAACCACCGTGTCGCCGTACTTGCCGGCTTCCTGCATAAGATGCAGATGACCTTCATGAAGATTGCCCATGGTCGGAACCAAAGCAATATTCTTCTTTCCTTTGAGCTCTTCCTGAAGAGCCTCGATTGTGTGAACAACTTTCATTTTTTTCAAAAATCAGAAGGAGTGCTCAGGCGCCGGAAATTCGCGGTTTTTAACGGCATTCACGTAATTAGCCACCGCTTCTTTGATGCTTGCGGCTCCCTCCATAAAGTTTTTAGTAAATCTCGGTTTACGGCCGGGAAAGATTCCCAGCAGATCCTGTAATACTAAAACCTGACCGGAGCAATTTAGGCCTCCGCCGATACCGATTGTCGGAATGCTCAAAGCTTCCGTCACTCGTTTGGCAACGTCTGCCGGAACCATTTCCAGAACGATCATGGATGCGCCGGCCTCCTGCAGAGCCAGAGTGTCGGCCATGAGCTTTTCTTCTCCGGACTTAGTCTTGCCTTGGACGAAGTAGCCGCCGATAGCGTTAACGGATTGAGGTGTAAATCCGACGTGACCGCAAACGGGAATGCCCATCGCTGTTAAGCGGCGAGCCAGCGGGCAAACTTCTGTGCCGCCTTCGAATTTAACCATGTGGGCGCCGGCCTGCATCAGTTTTACGGCATTAGCCACAGCCTCGTCTTCATTGACAAGGTAGCTGCCGAAATTCATATCTGCTAAAACCAGGCCGTACTTATTGCCGCGAGCGACGCAGGCGGTGTGATAAACCATGTCGTCAATGGTCACGGGAAGCGTTGTCTCACGTCCCTGCATCACCATGCCGAGAGAGTCTCCGATGAGTTTGATGTCTACACCGGCCTCATCTTCAACGGAAGAGAAAGTTGCGTCATAGCAGGTGAGCATCACGATCGGCTCTCCTGCCTCGTACATCTTCTTGATGGTGCTGAGTCTAACGGGCTTGCGTTCCGTTTTCTGATCCATTGCATTCTCCTAAATTGCCGAACCACTCCTCGGCAGATTTAAATCGGTTAATTCGCTGGTCAGCCGTAGAAGCCAAAAAGGCTTGAACCTGACCTTTTCCCGCAATATTAAACTGCGGTGCTATCTCTGCAAGAGGAACTAACACGAAGGCCCGCTCCGTCATGCGCGGATGCGGAAGGAGAACAAACGGATCGTCGGAGCGCTGCTCTCCGACAGTAAGAAGGTCTAAATCAATCGTACGGGGCGCATTATGGACGCCCGCAGGACGCACACGTCCCAGGTCCGACTCAATTGCTAAAAGTTGTGTCAGCAACATTCGCGGAGACAGTTCCGTCTTTATCTCCAGGACGGCATTGGTGTAGTCCGGACCGCTCGAATCAATGGGTTCTGTTTTATAAAGTGAGGAGACTTGAACGAAGCGGATACCCGGAATATCGGCAATTCGGAGAACTGCTTCCTTTAATGTAGATTCGGGCTCGCCGAGATTTGCGCCGAGCCCGATAAATGCCTGCAGCATCATGGCTTACTTGGATACCTTTTCTTTGTCAGACGAAGCCTTCTCCGACTTGGACGGCTTACTTCTGTCGAAACGTTTCTTGCGTCTTCTGCGGCGTTTTTTCTTTTCTTTTTCCTCGCCGTCGGCTTCACCTTCTTCCGACTTACCCTCGGCAGCTCTTTCCTGACGCAGGCGCTCCCGCTCCTTGCGGTCCTGGTGCTCGGCTTCTTTGCTCATCTCCAGACGTTCCTCATCGGTTGCGCCTTCGTAGGCCGTCCACCAATCGGCGAGCTCGTGGGAGGCATCGCCGCTGGAAGCGCGAAGCAAAAGGAAGTCATAAGCGGCGCGGAAGCGCGGATGCTGAAGAAGTTTCATCGCAGCGCGGCGGCTCCTGACTAAAAATCTTGGCTGAAGTTTCCAAATAATGGCCATGTCGCTGACGTAGCGGGACTGCAGTCCGTCCCAGCGATAGCTGTCGGCCACTTTCTTGGCGGCTTCTTCGTAAATCTGTCCCGGTGTTTTGCCGGTGGACTTCGCCACTTCTTCCTTCATCTCGTGCCACAGAAGAACGGCAAAGAGGAAGCTCGTCGAAATCGACTTACCGAGCGCGACACGAGCGTCACAGCGCTCCAGACCCTTGCGAACAAAAGGAAGACCGAAAGTGCGTTTCAGAACATCAAAGAGCGGAATCGGAATGCTGATGTCATAGCGGTTCATGAGCTCCATGCAGGCAACAGCAGATCCGCTTAAAACCATCTTCGAGAATTCATCCGCCAGACGTGCACTCGGAACCGAGAGCAGCAGCGTCTGCATGTAATGCATCGGGGCGGCGGTTTTCTCATCGATCGTAAAACCGAGTTTGGCGGCGATTCGGATCGCACGGAGGATGCGGACGGGATCCTCACGATAACGAGTGGCCGGATCTCCGATCATGCGGATTTTTCTCTCACGGATATCGTCTAATCCGTGGTGGTAGTCATATAGGTCGCCGCTGATGGGGTCGAAATACATCGCATTGACGGTGAAGTCTCTGCGGGCGGCGTCTTCATACTGTTCCCCGAAAACGTTGTCATTGGTAATGACGCCGTCCTCGTCTTTCGTCACACCTTGTTTGGCAAAGCCGCGAAAGGTCGCAACTTCAATTGTTTCAGCACCCTTGTTGACATGAACCAGACGGAACCGCCTTCCGATAATGATGGCGCGTCTTGTGACTTTTTTGACTTCTTCCGGGGTCGCATCGGTCGCCACATCGAAGTCTTTCGGCTTGACCCCGATCAGCAGGTCTCGTACGGCACCGCCGACAATAAAAGCTTTGTATCCGGCATCCTGAAGTTTTTGACAGACGGATATCGCAAAAGGACTCACGGCCGAGAGGTCAATTCCGTTTTCTTCTCTCGGAACAATATGAGCTCTCTTCCGAATTTTTGTCGGCACATTCGCTTTGAAGCCCTCTTCTTCTTTAACCAACTCTCGTACTCCGCACGGACACAGCTCTTAGAACAGCTTATGTTCGCTGAATAATTCCAGAATTTCCCAATGTCTCTCCTGAGCCGTACTTCTTAATCGGTCATCGGGATTCGTTGCTACAGTCTTTCCTCCGTGACGGGCCACATGATCAAGCAGCGGAAAATCGTTCATGGAATCGGAAAAGAACGCCGACTCCTTCAGATCCGCCGTTGAACCGCCGCACTTCTGTATAAAACGCTCGGCGTTAACGACCTTTTGCGCTGCAAAGTTTTCACTGATCCAGCGCCCTGTAAACTCTCCGTCGGGCTTTTCGTCCGGTTCGGCGCAGATCAGGTCACGAATACCGAAAAGCTCGGCAATCGGTTCCACCGCGTAACGGTATGAGGCAGTAATCATGACAACTCTAGCACCGGCCTCACGGTATTTTTTGACGAGATCCACTGCGATGGGCAGTACGTGCGGCATGATGTCCCGCTTTAAATACTGAACTCGGAGTTCATCGAGTTCGCGGCGCGGGAAACGCGCCAGCAGCTTCATTTCAAAATCTTCGAATTTATTGATATCGAGGCAGCCGTTTTTATAGTCGACGTCGTATTGAATTCGTTCGGCGCGAAGCTGCTTTTCGTCTTTGCCGACGTGGGAAAGCAAAGTTTCGGCCCACAGGATTGAGCTGTCGACGGGAATCAAGGTGCCGTCTAAATCAAAAAACGCGTATTTCACCGATCTTCCTTTGTGTCTTGATTGCGTTCGAGCCATTCTTTAATTAAGGGGATGGTAACGGCTCTTTTTGCTGACATGGCATAACGGTCCAAGCTGTGAAGCAGATTACTCATCGTGTGCATGTCGCGCGGAAAATTATTCTCGATCCAGTTCAGAACTTCCGGCGCCACTTTCAGGCCGGTCTGAGAAGCCGCCTCCAGAATAACCTGACGCTTTTGTTCGTCGGACAGCGGAGAGAGCTCAAAAACCACGCCCCAACTGAAACGGCTGGTGAGGTCTTTGCGAAAGCCCTGACGTTCAAAATCTTTCGGACTGCGGTCTGCAGTCACGACAAGATGGGTTCCGGGATGCTCCCGCACGGTGTTGTATAGAACGAACAGCTCCTGCTGTTGTTCCGGCCTCAGATCTTGGACATTGTCTACGGCGTAGATTGTGCGGTTTTCGTCGAAAGCAGGAACGCCCTCGCTTTGTTTGCCCAAAGCGCGTACAAGGTGTGTTTTGCCCACACCTTCGTATCCCCAAAGGTAACTAAACTGCGGTCCGCGTCCTTCCTTCAGCTCGGAAATCACGGCGACAGCTTCGCTGTTCGACCCCACAATAAAATTAGAGAGAGTCGGCTGTTTTTCAGGGAAAAAATCCAAAGGAAGCTGACCCCTTATTTGTTCCTTCTTGTCTTTCTCGGATTCAACCAAATCGTTAACCTGCATCAGTCTGTTTGTGTACTTTTCGGATTCTAAAGGTTTCTCGGTAAGACTGAGATTAATCGGCCTTTCTCGTTGCTACTCAAAACGAAACAGCTCGCCCCCGTCGTCTTTTCCTCGGGTTTATCCTAGGCTGAACTGGATCGGAGGAAAATCCATGACAATGACATTTAATGAATCACGATGGCCTAGAGAAAACGCAATCAAGGTAGTGAAAGGCAACGGTGTGAGCAAGCTCGCTGTTTTCATGGATCCGATGTGTGTTTACTGCAAACGGCTCAGCCGCGAAACGCTCGCCAATTTAATGAACGTCACCATCTACTGCTACATTTGGCCGTTCTTAAGCGAAGAATCCAAAGAGATCGCCGGCTGCATCTACTCCAGCGCCGACAAGGCAGACGTCTTAGTCCGCTGGATGAAATACGATCAGATGCCCACCGGAATGTCGAATGAATATTCGGAAGAAATGATCGAACAGAACATCGCGTTGGCTGATTACCTCGGTCTTCAAGGGACGCCCGCAATCTTTTTATCCGACGGTCGCGGACCGTTCGGAGCAATGAGCGCCAAAGCTCTTACCCACAAGATCATTTCTGCCGAACATTATTAATTTGCATTCGTTTCTCAGAGCCGGCTCATCGCCGGCTTTTGTTTTCTCTGCTTCACAAAACACCTGCAGGATAGCTTTGTTAGCAATTAACCGCATCGGCGGAATTGAATTACCGCTCAGAGGCCTTTTCTCCTCTAAAATTGAGCAATTCCCAATCTTCAATCTCAAAGCTGTTAAAGATGACAAAAACTCTTTCCTATGCAGACTCCGGAGTCTCCATCGACGCCGGCGACGAGTTAGTTGAACGCATCAAACCCTTCGCTAAAAAAACGCTGATTCCCGGCGTTCTCGGTTCTATCGGCGGTTTCGGCGCTTTATTTGAAATCTCCAAAGATTACAAAGAACCGGTTCTGGTTACCGGAACAGACGGCGTGGGCACCAAACTGAAACTCGCTTTCCTGCTGAATCGTCACGACACCGTCGGCCAGGACTTGGTCGGTATGAGTGTCAATGACATCCTGGTTCAAGGCGCTAAGTCTTTATTCTTCCTTGACTACTTCGCCTGCGGTCATCTTGATGTTGACGTTGCCGAACGCGTTGTCAAAGGCGTCGCACACGGCTGCGAACTTGCCGGCTGCGCATTGATCGGCGGTGAAACCGCTGAAATGCCGGGCATGTATCCGGCCGGAGAATACGACCTTGCGGGCTTTGCCGTAGGTATCGTCGAAAAGAGCCAAATTATTGACGGCAGCCATATCAAACCGGGTGACGTTGTTCTCGGACTGGCTTCGAGCGGCCCCCACTCCAACGGTTTCTCTTTAATCCGTAAGGTTGTGGAAGTTTCCGGCAAGCCCTGGACAACCGAACTTTCCGACGGAAAGACCTTAGCTGACGCCGTCATGGAACCGACCCGCATCTACGTCAAACCGGTTCTTGAAGCCATGAAGAGCGTAACCATTAAAGGCATGGCCCATATCACAGGCGGCGGACTGCTTGAAAATATTCCCCGCGTCCTGCCCGAAGGCACTCAGTGCGTCATCAAAGCAGGTTCCTGGAAGCGTCCGGCTGTTTTTGACTGGCTCCAGCAGGAAGGCCATATCGAAGATCATGAAATGTATCGCGTCTTCAATAACGGCATCGGCATGGCCGTCATCGTCGCCGCCGAAGATGCCGAAAAAGCTCAGAAAGCTTTGGAAGCTGCCGGCGAAACGGTTTATCGCATCGGAGCGATCGAAGCCCTGCCTGCCGGCGAAGCACCCTGCGTCGTTCGCTAAGCATTAGTATTCTCGCTAATTGAGCCTCCTTCGGGAGGCTCATTTGTTTTTAGTTTCATTACACTGAAAAAGTAATCGGCTTCGAGGACGACCATGAGCAAACCTATCACCGACTCCATCTTGAGCAGCGAAACCCGAGTTTTTCTCATGTGCTGCGACTTGCGAAGCTTTTCTGCAGTTGCGCATGCCCTGGGCATCACTCAGTCTGCTGTTTCGAAGATCATTCGGAAATTTGAAAACGCCATCGGATTTGAGTTGTTTATACGCAACTCCCGGCCGCTGACGCTAACACCGGAAGCTCATTTGCTGCACCGTCAGCTTCGGGGTCTCAAAGGCGAGATGACGCGCTCTTTATCCTCTCTGCAGAGTAAAAACTACATTAAGCCGATTCTGCGCATCGGAATCTTGGAAAGCCTGCATTTAAATTTGGGCCTGGCGATCCTCAAAAATCTTCTGCCGAATCTGTCCCAGATCGTCATGCTGACCGCCAGCGCCAATGTTCTGATACAGAGACTCATCGAACGAAAGCTCGACCTCATTATCACTAATGACGTTTCAACCGAACCTTCACATGTCTTTAGGAAACTGCTTTTTCATGAACCGTCCGTTTTAATTCTTCCCAAACCTTTTGAGAAAGACCCGGATCAAAACTGGACTTGGCAGCGTCTTGCCGTCTGCGGGCTGCCGCTGATCCGCTATTGGAACGAGAGCGGCGCCGGTGAGATCAATGAGATGTTCATGAAAACGCACGGGCTAAGATTCCCCGACAAAATATCTGTCGACACTAACTCTCTTCTGGTCACGCTCGTCTCTCAAGGCATCGGCTGGGGGTTTTCGCGGCCGACAACCGTGATTGAAAACATCCATATGCATTCTCATTTCATCGTCCGTGAAATGCAGAAACCAAACTTTAGCCGCGAAGTGTATTTAATTGGACGGGAACAAGAATTTGTCGTGGAATCCGAGGTCATTGCTGAAATTGCCAAACAGTTCGTGCAAGAGAATATTATTCCCGAAAGTCTCAAATTTGCGCCTTGGGTCAAAGATGGATTTACGGTTGGATAGAAACTTATTTCATTGATTCCATACAAATAAATGACAATTTAGAAAATCTAAAGTATTCCAAAACGGCATAGATCTTATTCTTCGGTTTCCGAAGCCGAATCCTAAAATATTGGTATAGCCTCAAACCACAAAACAGGTTTCCAACCAAAAATCCCAAAAAGGAGAAAACTATGCCAATCACAGGCTGGATTGCCATCCTCGTCCTGATCGTCATGTGCTACATGCTGATCAAGCAGTACGAAACTCGTATGGTGCTGTTCGGGGGCGGTTTCATTCTCTGCTGCATTTCCCTCACCCCGATGGCAGGCTTAAACGCCTTTGCCAAAACCATGACCAACGGCGCTTTGATCATGGCCATCTGCTCGGCTACCGGTTTTGCCTATTGCGTCACGTTCACCGAATGCGACCGTTCTTTAGTGCATTACCTGACCCGTCCGATCCGCAACGTCGGTATTCTGATGATTCCGATCACTTCGCTGCTCACCTTTGCGATCAACATCGCTATTCCCTCTGCTGCCGGTGTCGGCGCCGTTGTGGGTACGACTTTGATTCCTCTGCTTCTTAGGGCCGGCTTCAAACCGGCTGCCGCGGCAGCCGCCGTTCTGATGGGTACCACGGGCTCCCTGCTTTCTCCGGGCTTGTCTCACAATGCCTACGTTTCCGACATGGCTCATATGTCCATCATGGACTTAATCAGCTACCACGGCATCTACTCCTTGATGATCGGTGTGGTAGGTGCCGTCGGCCTGTGCATTGTCTGCTGGGTTTTGGGCGACAACAAAGGCGAAAAAATCGCTGAAGCCAACCCCGCCTCCGATGCAGAACCTTCTAACTTCAAAGCCAACCCCATCAAGGCTTTCGTTCCGCTGATCCCGATCATCCTCATGCTCGTGTTCACGTTCTGGATTCCTTCCGTCAAGATGGGCGTCGCACAAGCCATGCTGATCGGTACGATCGTCTGTCTGATCGTTGCCATGTGCGACCCGCAGAAGTTCTCCAAGCAGTTCTTCAAGGGCATGGGCGACTCTTACGGAAGCATCATGGGCATCATCATTGCGGCGGGCGTGTTGGCGGCCGGTTTAACTGCTTCTGGCTTGATTAAAGGCCTCATCGCTTTGATGGTCCAGTCCAAGGAAATTGCTCAGTGGGGCGGCTCCATCGGACCGTTCGTCCTTTCCGTTCTGATGGGCAGCGGCGACGCAGGTGCCATGGCCTTTAACAGTGCCGTTACACCGCACGCTCAGGAATTCGGAATGCAGATCCACAGTCTCGGCTCTCTGGCTTTCTTGGCCGGCGCCGCTGGTCGTACGGCTTCCCCGATTGCCGGTATCACCATTCTTGTTGCCGGCTTGGCTAAAGCCAACCCATTCGATGTTGCAAAGAGAACGTTCCTTCCGATGGTCGTCGCCGTCATTCTCCTTGCCATCTTTATGAGATAAAAAGAACTTCTCAGCGCGGGAAGAAAAAACTTCCCGCTTCACAACTACACCTCAAACCAGCGAGGTCAGTCATGACAAAACCTAAAATCGCAGTCATCGGCACCGGCGGCACAATCGTCAGCAGCGGTTCGACTGCAACACAAATGACGGGCTACAGCATCACGGATGCCGATATTCATACGATTGTGACGGCTCTGCCGGAGCTCAATGACATCGCTGAAATTGCCACTTTCTCAGTCTTCAATATTGGTTCGAGCAATATAAACCTCTCTAATTGGCTCAAACTCGTGCGTCTCATCAATAAGCTGTCTGAGGACGACTACGACGGTTTTGTCGTGACGCACGGGACCGACACCATGGAAGAGACCGCATTCTTTGCGAATCTGACTTTGAAGACAGATAAACCTGTCGTCTTCACAGGCTCCATGAAACCGGCCTCGGCCCTCTCTGCCGACGGACCTTTAAATCTTCTAAACGCCGTGCGTTTGGCCGGCTCTCCCAAAGCGCAAGGCAAAGGTGTCCTCGTTGCGCTTAACGGCGCCATTCACGGGGCTCGCGACGTCGTCAAAACCAACTCCGTAGCCGTTGAAACCTTCAAGTCTCCGAACAGCGGCCCGCTCGGATACATCATCGGAGATCAAATTGAATTTCTGACCGAGTCCGCCAAACCGCACACGCTTCAATCCTGCTTCGAAGTCGACGAAACAGACACTGCTGACAAGTATCCGAAAGTCTGCGCGCTTCTTTGCTGCGCCGACCAAAACTCAGACTTTCTCGAAGCAGCCATTGACAAGGACTATCACGGCATTGTTTTAAGCTGCACTGGAAACGGTTCCGTTCCGTTGGTATTCGAACCCGTCCTTCAGAAGGCCCGGAACGTCATCTGCGTGCGTTCCAGCAGGACCGGAAGCGGACCTGTAACAGAGGGGATGACGCGGTGGCAAGTCAACGGTATTATTCCCTCAGGAACCTTAAATCCTCAAAAAGCAAGAATCCTGCTTCAGTTAAGCCTTAAGAAGTTCGGGCTTGATCAGGAAAAAATTAAAGAGATCTTCAAAACATATTGATCTTCCTTTGATCAATTAATCCTAAGGAGAAAACATGTACGACTTACTTCTCAAGAATGCTTGGGTCGTCGATCCGCTGAATTCCGTCAACGGCGTTGCCGATGTCGCTATTCAGGACGGCAAAATTGCCAAGGTCCAGCGCGACATTACGGAAGAAGCTAAAGAAGTCATCGACTTCACCGGTAAAACACTCCAGCCCGGCATCATTGACAGCCACGTTCACCTCGGTGAAATGTGGGGCTCTCCCTTCGGCCCGAGAATGCTGGCCATGAACGGCGTCACGACCTGCCTGGATATGGCCGGTCCTCTGGATAACATTCTTGACAACGTCCCTAAATACGGCGTCGGCATTAACATGGCGATCCTGCAGTTCGCCTCCCCTCCTTTTACCTTCAAAGATGCCAATCCTTCTCAGCAGGAAATGATCGACTTGATCGATAAATCCCTGGAAGAAGGTGCTCTCGGCGTCAAACTCCTCGGCGGCCACTATCCGCTCGAACCCGAAGTCTCTTCCTTGCTGATCCGCACCGCTTTGGAACGCAGAGCCTACGTTGCCTGGCATGCCGGCACAACGAAGAACGGCTCCAACATCAACGGCATGATTGAAGCCGTGAAGATGGCCGACGGCTATCCGTTGCATTTGGCTCACATCAACGCCTACTGCCGCGGCGCCATCAAAGACGCCATGGAAGAAACAGCTATCGCCATTGACCTGCTCAAAGCCAATCCCAACATCTTCTGCGAAAGCTATGTCTCTCCGAAGAACGGCACACGCCTGACTTGCGACAAGGACGGCAAGATCCAGTCTAAGGTGACAGGCAACTGCCTGAGAGCCTTCGGCTTCACCGAAGACAAAGACGGCGTCAGAGCCGCACTCTTAGCCGGTAAAGCCTTCGTGGTTTACGACGCCGGCGGTTATTCCGACCTGATGACCGGCGAAGAAGCCCTTCGCCGCTGGGAAGCAGCAGACACAAATGTCGGCGGAAGCTTCAACATCAATCCGCCGCTGCCCCGTATCGCCTTGGCTCAGGCCAAACGCGATGACGGCTCCTTCGTCGTTGATGCGATTTCCACCGACGGGGGCTGTATTCCCCGCAACGTCATCCTTTCTCAGGGTCTGTCTCTCGTAAAACTCGATATTCTGAGCCTCAGTGAGTTCGCACAGAAGACCTCTCTGAACCCGGCGCGTATGCTTCGTCTGGCAAACAAGGGTCACCTTTCTGTCGGCGCAGACGCTGATATCACCGTGTACGACTTTGCCACTCAGATGCCTGTGGCTTCCTTCATTGAAGGCCGCAAGGTTCTCTTTAACGGAGAATTAGTTTCTAAGGGCGCAACCGTCATCTGTACCGAACACGGTAAAGACGCTATTGAAAAACGCGGCATGAAGGCAATCGTCGTCGATCCGGGCAAACAGATCGAACGTATCACCGCCCTCTAAGATTTCCTGCGTGCAATACCGAGCGGAGCGCCGAAAGGCCTCCGCTTTTTGTTTTTTCAGACAAACTCGTTTATTCTAATTTTTCGATGATTATTGTGAACTTCTCCCTTAAATATCTTTTGCCACTCCCCCACCTTTTCACGACGGCAACTTTCTGAAACAATTGAGGGTTATTGGTGAACCAAGGCATCCTGTTTTTTTATCGAACAACCTCAAAGGAAAGATATGACCGATCCGCGTCCCGTCTGCACAGAAAAAACACAAGACATCATCAAAACCCTGCGCTCTAACGCTCAAGTTGAGGCAGCTCTCGAGCTGGCCGTCAAGCAGCAGGAAAAGCGCATTGCCGACCAGATCATTTTGACTGAAACTCCGGCCCCTCCCTTCCATGAGGAAGAAAGAGCCAAAGTCCTTCTGGGCATGTTCAAACAGTACGGTCTGACGGACGTCAAACAGGACGCCATCGGCAACGTCATCGGCCGCAGAAAAGGCACCGGCAGCGGTCCCACACTCGTCGTCGGCGCTCACATCGACACCGTCTTCCCCGCCGGCACGGACTGCAAAGTTCACAGAGACGGAGACGTCTACGCCGCACCCGGAATCTCTGATGACGCTGCCGGTTTAGCCTCCATGCTGCAGGTCATCCGCTGCCTGAACGAAAACAACATTGAAACCGTCGGAGACATCGTTTTCGTCGGCACATTGGGCGAAGAAGGCAACGGCGACTTACGCGGCTGCAAAGCGCTCTTCAAAGAAAAGAATGACTATGACGGCATGATCGCCATTGACTCCGCCAACGTTCACCGCATCCTGCGCGGTGCTGTCGGCTGCAAACGCTTCCGCATCATTTTCGAAGGCCCGGGCGGACACAGTCTCCACAAGTTCGGCATCGTCGGCTCCGCTATTCACGGCTTGTCCCGCGCTATCGTCCGCGTGGACGAACTCAAGGTTCCGACCGATCCGAAGTGCACCTTCAACTTCGGCGTAATCAAGGGCGGTACCAGCGTGAACGCCATTGCTGCACGCGCTGAAGCAGAACTCGACATCCGCAGCTTCAATCAGCCCGCACTCGAAGCTTTCGTTAAGACCGTTCTTGAAACCATCGAAGCTGCCTGCGACGAAGAAAACATGCGCTGGGGCCTTGAAGGCGACGGCATGGTCTCTCTGAAGATCGAACAGATCGGTGATCGTCCTGCCGGCATGAACGCCGATGGCGCCTCCGTCATCCAGGCTGCTTACGGTTCTCTCTTGTCTTTAGGCATCTCTCTGGACAAGTACACACTGGCCGCAACCGACCAGAACGTGCCTCTTTTCTATGGCCTGCCTGCTACAACGCTCGGAGCCGGCGGAACGGAAGAAAACAATCACTCCCTGTCCGAACGCTGGAACGCCAAAGACGCCTTCCAAGGTCCTCAGGTCGCCTTCCTTACCGCTCTCACTCTGGTCGGCATGAAGGGTGTTTCTGAACCGATCCTCGAGAAAGTACAGCCTTAATTTGCTGTAACATTTCGAAGCTGAATTCAATTCAGCTCTCGACCGAAGCCGGGTCCGCCCGGCTTTTGTTTTGTCCATATAGCGCAAAAAAACCGAGAAAATCGAGATTTTCGCGGGATTTTTATTTGCAAAACCAAAAAAAAACTAATTTTTGTATCGTGAACTTGATTTAATTTGCGGTACCTTATTTTTTAGAAATAACTTTAAAGCCTTCGGAGTTTGGCCAAATGGAATCATTTATTAACACCGTCAACGGAATTGTCTGGTCCCCGGCATTGGTTTACCTTTGCCTCGGCGCCGGCCTCTTCCTCTCTCTGCGCGGCGGTTTCTTACAACTCAGACATCTTAAACATATGTGGCAGCTGCTCTTTCAGCCGAAAGACAACGTCACCGGTGTATCTTCTTTCCAAGCCCTGTCCATGACCCTTGCAGGTCGTGTCGGTACCGGCAACATTGCCGGCGTGGCAACTGCCATTACGTTCGGCGGTCCCGGCGCCGTCTTCTGGATGTGGATGGTTGCTTTCCTCGGCGCTTCTTCTGCTTTCGTCGAATCCACCCTCGGCCAGGTTTATAAAGAAAAAATCAACGGTGAATACCGCGGCGGCCCTGCCTTCTACATTGAACGCGGCTTAGGCGTCAAATGGTTTGCCTGGCTCTTCGCAATCGTCACCATTTTCTCCTGCGGTCTGTTCCTCCCCGGTGTGCAGGCTAATGCCATCGCTACCTCGATGGAAAATGCATTCGGCATCGCTCCGGCAATTTCCGCCGGCTTCATCGCCGCCCTGCTCTCTTTCATCGTGTTCGGCGGCTTAAAGAGAATTGCTGCATTCACTACGCTTGTGGTTCCTTTCATGGCTCAGGCCTATGTGATCTTCTCTCTGGTTATCGTGTTCATGCACGTTGACCTCCTTGACGACGTCCTCGTTCTCATCGTCAAGAGCGCCTTCGGTGTGGACGCTGCTTTCGGCGCCATCATCGGTCTGGCTGTCTCCTGGGGTGTCAAACGCGGCATCTACTCCAACGAAGCAGGCCAAGGTACCGGTCCTCACGCTTCTTCCGCTGCTTCTGTCAGCCATCCGGCAAAACAGGGTCTGGTGCAGGCCTTCTCCGTCTACGTTGACACGCTGCTCGTCTGCTCTGCCACCGCTTTCATGATCCTCATTACCAGAAGCTACAATGTTGTCGGTCCGGACAATGCTCCGATGTTCATCGGTCTGAAAGACGTCGCAACCGGTCCTGCCTATACACAGGCCGCCGTTGAAGGCTTAATGCCCGGATTCGGACAGGCATTCGTCGCCATCGCTCTGTTCTTCTTTGCTTTCACAACGATCCTTTCCTATTACTACATTTCAGAAACCAACGTTTCCTACATCAATAGAAAACTGCATCGTCCCTTCCTGTTCTTCATCTTGAAGCTGTTTGTCATGGGTTCCTGCATCTTCGGCGCCGTTAAAACAGCCGATCTGGCATGGGCCGTGGGCGACATCGGCGTCGGTCTGATGGCTTGGCTGAACATCATCGCTATTCTGCTGATGAACAAGAAGGCCTTCCTCTGCTTACGCGACTACGAAAAGCAGCTCGCTATCGGCCTCGACCCGGTTTTCCACCCGGAAAAACTCGGCATCAAGAACGCCAATTACTGGGTCGGCGAGCGTGCAGAAGAGATCCGCGATAAGGAACGCGCAAAACTCAACAGCGGCTCCCGACAAGACTTGGAAGGCAATGTTTTGAACGTTGCATCAGGTAATTAGCACCTCTGAGTGTTTGTTCTAAAAGCGTCGGTCATCCGGCGCTTTTTTCATATCAAAAGCACTAAAATAAGAAATAATTTGTTACAAACAACCTCAAGGATGTTCATCGTGCTAAGAAGAAAAATTCTTGCTTTTACTTCAGCCGTTGCCGCCTGTGCAGCCTTTTTCTGCCTTCCTGCAGCTGCGGCTGATTTCACCTGTCCCTACATCTCTTTACCGCTGACCGGCGATTGGGCTCAGCAGAGAATGCAGCCGGGTTCGGTTCCTCCGAATACCTTCGCGACCTTATTTGCCAGCCGTAAGGCCGGAGAAGGTGTTCTCATTACCGTTATTCCCTCGGATAAGGCCCCGAAAGAAGCAGCTCAAATCATGGCTAACAACTACAAGCAGCAGGGAATGAGAGTTCTCGGCAATCCGGTTCAGATCCCCGGACAAAATGCCTATCGCTTTACCTATGTCAGTACCAACAACAAGATGCATGCGATTGTGTTCATTTCCGGAAACGGCAAACACCTCGCCAATGTCTCTATTCTCGGCAGGCACGGAACGGGCGGTTTAGCCTTGCTGAAGGGTCTAACCTCCAAGGAAGACAAGCTCTTCCCGAAGTTCTAAGCCTCTAATACTTAATTTTGTAAGCCGGACAAAATTTGTTCGGCTTCTTTTTTAAGCGTGTCTAAAGAAAGATCCTTTTCATCGGGATTAAGCAGTATGGTTTCCTGCATAGATCGCATCCAAGTTATTTGACGCTTTGCAAGCTGTCGGGTTGCGGCGATTCCGGCTTCTTTGAATGCATCAAACGTCGTTAGACCGGAAAGATAATTCCATGCCTGGCGGTAGCCGACGGAACGCATACTCGGAAGATAGTCATGCATACCGGGCATTGCCATCAGCCTTTTTACTTCCTCTAAGAACCCGTTCTTAATCATCAGCTTAAAACGCTCTGCGATCCTGGCGTGAAGTACTGCTCGATCCGGCGGCAGCAATGCATAGGAACTTAGCCGGAGAAGCGGCTCTCCTTTCTGAGCCGTCAATTCCGAGATCGGTTTGCCCGTCATCTCAAAAACTTCCAAAGCCCTTGTGATGCGCTGGGTATCTGCCGGCGCCAACCGGTCTGCGGTTTTAGAATCGACCGCTCTTAATCTTTCATAAAGTGCCGGTAAGCCTTTTGCGCTTAATTCTTCGCCGATCTTTTCACGAACCGCAGGATCCGTTGCCGGCAGCGGAGACAGGCCTTCTCGAACGGCTTTGGCGTAGAGCATGGTTCCGCCCACAATCAGGGGAACCTTTCCGCGATTTCGTATTTCCTCAACAAGCCGTACGCAGTCCTGAGCAAAATCTGCCGCGGAGTAACATTCCGTCGGTTCAATGATGTTGATAAGATGATGCGGAACCGCTGCCATTTCTTCTTTTGTCGGCTTAGCCGTCCCGATGTCCATATGCCGATAGACCAGGGCAGAATCGATTGAAATAATTTCACTAGGGATTTCTTCGGCTAACCGAAGCGCCAATGCAGTCTTCCCGCTGGCCGTCGGCCCCAACAATAAAATGGCCTGTGACTCCGACATTATTACTTACCTCTCATGAAGAAGCTGTCTAATTCTTTAGCACTCAGCTGAACCCAGGTCGGACGTCCGTGATTGCATTCGTCCGCACGATCCGTCTGTTCCATTTGCCGCAGAATCGCGTCCATCTCCTCAATTGTCAGGATACGGTTCACACGAACAGCCGCATGACATGCCATTCTAGAGAGGACCTCGTTGCGTTTCTCTGTCATTGCCGTACTCTTTCCGTACTCACGGAAGTCATCAAGCACTTCCCGCACAATAGTCGGGCCGGCCTGGGAGATTTGATTGATCATTAACTGCGGAACACTTCGCAAGCTCAGCTGATTCGGTCCGACGGCGCTTAATTCCAGTCCGAGCTGCTCGAGTTCTTCACGTGCATCTTCAAAGGTCGCCATCTGCTCAGTCGTTACGGTAAAAACCAAAGGAATGAGCATATCCTGCATCGGCATCTTGCGCTCATCAAAACTCTTCTTGAGGCGTTCGTAAAGAATCCGTTCATGAGCAGCATGCATATCCACCAAAACCATACCGGCTGAGTTTTCGGCAATGATGAACGTTCCGCAGACTTGTCCGACCGCTCGTCCGAGCGGCTGAGGCCCCTTCGGAACTTCCGGCGCCGGTGTCGGTGCTGCATGCGTTGCAGACAGGGTCGCTTGATCCACTTTCATCGCCGCAATGGTCGTCGGGAATGAGTTCTGAAAACTCTTCGGACGCGGAGATGAGAAATCCAAATAAGCTTCTGTATTTGCCTTTGATGGCTTAGGCTGAGCGTATTTAAACGGAGGAGGATTCACCGATGGAGGTGCTGCCGGGGCCTCGGCCGGGGCTTGAGCAGATGCGTCCCGCGGAGAAGACGGGAGCGCCGTATCCATAATTTCGCCGCTGAATGGATCCACAATGGTCGTTCTAGCTAGGGCCTCCTCAACCGCATGGAAGATGAACTGATGAACCGCCTGCGAATCTCTCATGCGCACTTCGCTCTTGGTCGGATGTACGTTCACGTCAACCTTATGCGGATCCATCTGAAGGAAAAGACAATAACTAGGCTGGCTGGACCCGTGCAAAACATCTTGGTAAGCCATCCGAACACCGTGAGACAAAACCTTATCCCGAACGAATCGCCCGTTGACATAGAAATACTGACAGTCGGCGCGGCTGCGTGCGGCGGTCGGAAGACACACCCATCCGTAAAGACGCAGTGCCGGCGCCTTAGCATCCAATGCTCGGTGGGCGTCTCTAAAGTCGCGCGGCATCAGACGCGTTAAACGCTCTTCAATAGAAGAAGCTGGCAGATTGATGATCGGCTTTCCGTTCGCAACAAATAAAAAAGCGACCTCCGGATAGGCCAAAGCAATGCGTTCAATCACTGTTTGACAATGAGCTGCTTCCGTACCTTCGCTCTTTAAAAATTTACGTCGTGCCGGAGTCTTGTAGAAGAGATCCACAACTTCGATTCGTGTGCCTTTGTTTCCAGAAGCCGCAGAAATCTCTCCGTCGGCAATGCTGAACGCATCTTCACCGGCAACTCTGGAAATCACTTTCATGTCAGAGACGCTTGCGATCGAAGCAAGAGCTTCGCCTCGAAATCCGAGCGAGCTCACACTTTCCAGTTCATCCAAATTGGAAACCTTGCTCGTTGCGTGGCGCTTCACGGCCAAGGCAAGTTGATCTTTAGGAATACCGCAGCCGTTGTCCGAGACGACGATGCGTTTTATGCCGCCGCCTTCGATACGGATCTCAACAGAGTCGGCTCCGGCATCAATGGCGTTTTCGACCAGCTCCTTTACAACCGATGCTGGCCGTTCAACCACTTCACCGGCTGCGATTTGGCTAATTAACTGATCCGAGAGCTCCTGAATTTTTCTTTCAGGACGCCTTGTTTCCAATGTTGTGTCTTCCATGTGATTCGTCTTTCCGTTCGTCTTCTCACGATGAGCGCATGTCATCTAACCTTATAGCAGTCGAGACCGGACTGCAAGAGCTCCACCCGTCGAACCCTCAGACTACTTTGGGCGTTTTGGTTCTATGCTTCCTATTGCCTTTTCTAAAATCAAGGCCAACAGTCGAGGAAAATGATGGACTTTTTTACTGCATTCTTAGAAATGTTCCGCAACAGCGATCAATTTATCGCGCACATGTCTGCGGAATACGGCATCTATGTGTATTTATTTCTCTTTACGGTCTATTTTTTAGAAACCGGAATTGTCATTTGCGCCCTTCTGCCCGGCGACTCACTTATCTTTGTCTCCGGCGCCGCCAGCGCCGCGGGCATCCTCGACCCATTCGGTGCGTTCTTCGCTATCGCTCTTGGCGCCTGCTTCGGGAACACCGTTGCGTACGCCATCGGGTACTACCTCGGCAACAAGATCTATGACGGCTCTATTAAGTGGATTGATCAGCAGCAGATGACCAAGACTCAAGCCTTCTTTGCCAAACACGGAAAGCTCACGGTCGTTCTTGCTCGTTTCGTTCCGATCATTCGCTCTTTTGCCCCGCTGGTTGCCGGCGCTGCAAAAATGAACCGTTTGAACTTTGAGGCCAGCGGAACCGTAGGCGCTGTCCTTTGGGCCGGCATCATTCTCTCAGCCGGACATCTTTTCGGAAACATTCCGTTTATCAAGGACAATCTTTCTCTCATCCTTGTCGGCGGTATTGTCCTAGGTTTGGCTCCCTTTGTGATCGGTTATATCGTTAAGAAGTGGAGACAGCATCCGGATCCGAAAAACTGATCTTGACCTTCATGAATAAAACGCCGATGTACCTTCTGACACATCGGCGTTTTTCGTTTGCCAACTTAGTCCAAGCGAACAACCGTGCAGGGCTTTCCTGTGGACGGATTGTCAATATCGACATTGATTCGGACTTTGATTTCTTTTTCGTCTTTCTAAGAAGAAAGGTCGGCATTTTCGATCACATGGCAGTGATGCGCTTCGCAGTTCTTATCTATTGAGACGTGAGTCGGACCGCTTTGACCTAAACCGTGGGAATCAATGATGACGAAAAGCGGCTTGAGTTCAAAGATTTTTTCTAAGGTGTCTTTAGAAACGAAAGTTTCTTTCTTGAAGTATTCCGGAGATCCATAGCCGTTTGTCTCGTGAGTTACCGTGTGCAGGACAAGTGCTTTACCTTCGAGGGTGCCGAGTTCTGCCAACGTCTCGACATCTGGCATGCCGTCCTTGCAGGCTAAAACTACCGCTGAAATCTCATACTCAGGTTTCTCAGGTGCACAGGTGCAGCAGTCAAGATGCGTACCGATATGACCTGTGGAGGACATCTTGCCGATTTCTATAAGATGGTCGAAAACTTTCTTCTTTCCTACAGGATCGAGGTGAAGGTTAACCATTTCTTTTCCAAAGCAAAACAGAGAGACTTCTAATTTCCGACTTGTTTTTTCAGTGTCCTTTTCAACAATTCCGCTACAATTTCGATCCATTGACTACAGAAAAAGAAAATGGACTTTCTGACACTTACTTTGGAACTGTTCCGCAATGCGGATCACTTCATCATGTACATTGCACAAACCTACGGCTGGTGGGTCTATCTTGTGCTCTTCATGATCTTCTACAGCGAAACCGGCATCGTCATTTGTGCCTTTCTCCCGGGTGACTCTCTCCTATTCATCGCCGGTGCGGCTGCCGCAGCAGGTGCTTTGAATCCCTGGCTCCTCATCGTCATCATTTCGCTCGGTGCGATCCTCGGAAACACAACGAACTTCTATATCGGCAATTGGCTCGGCAATAAGATTTACGACGGCTCCATTAGCTGGATTGACCAAGATGCCCTGAGAAAAACGCATGACTTCTACGAGAAACACGGCGGCAAAACGATTGTGCTCGCCCGTTTCGTGCCGATCGTCCGTTCATTTGCCCCGTTGGTTGCCGGTGCTGCCAAGATGAATCCGCTGCGTTTTGAGCTGTACAGCGGCGGCGGTGCCATTGTGTGGGTCGGCGGCATCGTTCTTGCCGGCTACCTCTTCGGCAACATCCCGTTCATCAAGAACAATCTTTCTTTGATTCTGGTTGTCGGTATCCTTGCCGCTCTGGTTCCCTTCTCCTGCGCGCTTCTTGTTCAGCTTTGGAGAAAGTACGTTTTAAAACAGCATTAACCTGCTAGGACAGAAATCTGTTCAAAAAGCCGCCTCAGTTTTGATGGCGGCTTTTGTTTTGTCACGTTTAAAAGTTTTCCTATTTCTATTAAGTCCAAAATCAGGCAATCCTTTGGTCAAAAAACAAAGCCTGCCGATTTTGAAATCGACAGGCCCTGCTGCATCAGAGGAAAAGATTATTTCGTTCTTTCTTGAAGCGCTGCGATGGCAGGCAATGTCTTGCCTTCAAGGAACTCAAGGAAAGCACCGCCGCCGGTGGAGATATAGGAAACTTTCTCTGCCACGTTAAAGGCTTTGGCTGCAGCAATCGTATCGCCGCCGCCGACGATCGTGAAAGCACCGTTAGCAGTAGCTTCAGCAACTTTTTCAGCGAGGTCGCGGGTACCTTCTTTGAAGTTGTCCATTTCGAAAACGCCGACCGGACCGTTCCAGATGATCGTCTTAGCGTCTTTCAGGTATTCAGCGAGCATCTTGCTGGTCTTCGGACCGATATCGAGGATCATTTCGTCTGCTTCGATATCGTCAAGATCACAGATTCTGAAGCCGGCGTCATAACCGATATGATGTGCCACGACAACGTCAACCGGAAGAGGAAGATGACCGCCTTTCTCTTTCATGATCTTCATGACTTCTTTGCATTCACCGACAAGTGCAGGTTCGGCCAAAGAAGTACCGATGTGATGACCCTGAGCCAGAAGGAAAGTATTGGCAATACCGCCGCCGACAATCAAAGTGTCAACCAGCGGAGCCAGATGCTTCAAAATAGTCAGCTTGGTGGAAACTTTAGAGCCGCCGACGATAGCAACCAGCGGACGCTTGGCTTCGGCAACCGCCTTAGTCAAAGCCTTAATTTCTTTGGCCAGCAGAGGACCGGCACAGGCGACTTCAGCTTCGCGGGCCAAACCGTCAGTAGTAGCCTGAGCACGGTGAGCCGTTCCGAAAGCGTCGTTAACGTAGATATCGCAAAGCTTTGCCATCTTCTTAACGAGTTCGGGATCGTTCTTCTTCTCACCGACGTTGCCGCGGCAGTTTTCAAGAATTACGACTTCACCGGGCTTAACGTCCACGCCGTCGAGCCATTCTTTTTCAAAACGGATCGGCATGCCGAGCATCTTGCCGAAAGTTTCGGCAACTTTTGCCAAGCTGTCCTGTTCAGTGAGTTCGCCTTCCTTAGGACGTCCAAGGTGGGAGCAAACCATCACACCGGCACCGCCTTTCAGAGCCATCTTCACGGCAGGCATGGATTCTTTCAAGCGATGATCGTCAGTAACGTTGCCTTCTGCATCTCGTGGGACATTCATGTCGGCACGAATAAAAACACGCTTTCCTTCAAGCGCGCCTTCGTTGACCAATTCTTCAAGTGTTTTGACTTTCATGGATCTTTCCTGTTAAACCAAACCCCGACGAAGCGGGGTTTGATCAAGTGTTTTAAGAATTACTTCGCGTTGTACATCGCAACAGCGGTATCGAGCATTCTGCAGGAGAAGCCCCACTCGTTGTCATACCAAGCAACAGCCTTCACCAGCGTACCGTCGATAACCTTAGTCAGAGTGGCATCGAAGATGGAGGAGAAGGAAGTGTGGTTGAAGTCGGAGGAAACCAGCGGCAGCTCGTTGTAGCCGAGAATGCCTTTGAGTTCGGGGCTTTCGGAAGCTTCAAGGATGATCTTGTTAACTTCTTCAACGGTTGTCGGGCGCTTAGCGTTGAAAGTAAGGTCAGCAACGGAAACGTTCAGTGTCGGAACACGCATGGCGTAACCGTCAAGCTTGCCTTTCAGCTCGGGGATAACAACGCCGACAGCCTTAGCGGCACCGGTCTTAGTCGGGATGATGTTGTCGGCAGCGGCGCGGGCGCGGCGCAGATCTTTGTGCTTAACGTCGGTAAGAACCTGGTCGTTTGTGAAGGCGTGGATGGTGGTCATCATGCCGTCAACAATGCCGAGTTTGTCCATCAAAGGCTTAACGAACGGGCACATGCAGTTGGTGGTGCAGGAAGCGTTGGAAACGACAACGTCGCTTGCCTTAAGAACGTCCTGGTTCACGCCGTAAACAACGGTAGCGTCAACGTCTTTGCCGGGAGCGGAAATCAAAACTTTCTTGGCGCCGGCTTCGATGTGCTGCATTGCGCCTTCTTTATCGCGGAATGCACCGGTGCATTCGAGAACGATATCGATGTCCAGATCTTTCCAAGGAAGCTTCTTCGGATCACGTTCGGAGCACATGAAAATGCGGTCTCCGTTCACGACCAGATGACCGTCGTCCCAATAAACGTCACCGTTGAACTTGCCGTGTGTTGTGTCGAACTTGGTCAGATGAACGGTGGCTTCGGGTTTTGCAGTATCGTTAATGGCAACGATCTTGACGTCCGGCCATTTATTTTCTTCATAAAAAGCACGGAGGACGTTTCGACCGATGCGGCCGTAACCGGTAATAGCAACTCGAATGGTCATGTTTATTTTCCTTGAGAAAGAACTTGCTGAACAGTTTCAACAACGTTATCGACGGTGAAACCAAAAAGTTTAAAGAGTTCGGAAGCGGGGGCAGATTCGCCGAAATGATCCAAACCGATCACAGTACCTGCGCCGCGGATGTACTTCCACCAGCCGTCGGTTCTGCCGGCTTCAATAGCGACAACGGGTCTGCCTTCGCCTAAGACGAAGTCGCGGTATTCCTTGTCCTGACGATCAAAGACTGTCGTGGACGGCATGGAAACGAGACGTGTCTGGATATTCATTGCCAAAAGCTGCTTGCGGGCTTCTGCTGCCAGTGCAACTTCACTGCCGGTCGCAACCAGAGTCACTTCAACGGAAGAAGGACCGTTCGGAGCTTCAAGCATGATGTAGCCGCCCTTTTCCATGTCATCGACATTGATCTCATCGCGTTCCACGAACGGAAGGTTCTGGCGGCTGAAGATCAGAGAAGACGGACCGTCCTGGCGGGAAATTGCGCAGGCCCAGGCGGTAAGTGTTTCGCAGGTGTCGGCGGGACGCCAGACGTCCATGTTCGGAATGATGCGCAGACTTTCCGTCTGTTCGATCGGCTGATGTGTCGGACCGTCTTCGCCGACGCCGATGGAGTCGTGCGTGAAGACGAAGATGGAGCGCAGCTTCATCAAAGCGGCCATTCTCAAAGCATTGCGGCCGTAGTCTGCGAAAGTAAGGAAGGTAGCGCCGTAAGGAATGAATCCGCCGTACAAAGCGATGCCGTTCAGGATCGCGCACATACCGAATTCGCGAACACCGTAGTTAATGTGGCGTCCGAGATAGGTATCCGGTCTCATGGCCTGAACGCCCTCCCAGTTGGTCAGGTTGGAGCTTGTCAGGTCAGCGGAGCCGCCGAGAAGTTCAGGCAGATGCGGTGCATAAGCATTCAAAGCCATCTGGCTGGCTTTACGGGTTGCGACCGTCTTGGCTTCGCCGGCCGCATTCACAATGGCTTCAAGAATGACGTCATCCCAGTTTTCAGGCAGCTGGCCTTTCATGCGGCGTTCTAATTCAGCCGCTTTAGCCGGGAAGGCTTCTGCATAACGGCGATATTTTTCGAGCCATGCCTCTTCCATTTCGGCACCGGCCTTGCGAGCATCAAATGCCTCGTAAATTTCCTGAGGAATTTCAAACGGGGCGTATTCCCAGCCCAAAGCCTTCTTAGCTTCGGCAAGCTCTTCGTCTCCCAAAGGAGAGCCGTGCGCTTTGTTCGTGCCTGCGCGATTGGGAGAACCGAAACCGATAACCGTCTTGCAGTCGATCAATGTCGGTTTGTCGGATTTCTTAGCTTCTTCAATAGCTTCGGAAACCGCCTCGATATCGTGGCCGTCGATCGGGCCGATCACGTTCCAGTTATAAGATTCGAAACGCTCGCGAACGTTTTCGCCGAACCAGTTTTCGATCTTGCCGTCGATGGAAATGCCGTTGTCATCGTAAAGAGCGATGAGTTTATTGAGTTTCCAAACACCGGCCAAGGAGCAGACTTCGTGAGAAATACCTTCCATCAAGCAGCCGTCACCTAAGAATGCGTAGGTGTAGTTGTTGATGATGTCAAAGCCCTCTTCATTGAATTCGGCTGCCAGCATTTTTTCAGCCAAAGCCATACCGACAGCATTGGCGATGCCCTGTCCGAGCGGACCGGTGGATGTTTCAACGCCGGGAGTCACTCCGATTTCGGGGTGTCCCGGCGTTTTGCTGTGAAGTTGGCGAAAATTCTTCAGATCATCGATGGTGAGGTCGTAGCCGGCCAGATGCAGCAATGCATACTGGAGCATGGAACCGTGGCCGTTGGAAAGAAGAAAACGGTCGCGGCCGAGCCATTTAGGATCAGAAGGATTGTGACGAAGGTGTTTAGTCCAAAGTGCAACAGCGATATCTGCCATACCCATCGGCATTCCGGGGTGACCGGAGTTTGCTTTTTGGACTGCATCCATAGCCAAAGCGCGAATCGCGTTGGCCATTGTCTTACTGGAGACGGAAGAGGACATAGTCAATAAGGTGTAAATAAGAAAAATCCCGAAACTCGGGCTTAAGAATACCTGTAATTCTACCAACTCTGGGCCCGTATCGAAATCAGCCGTTTAGTCGAAATACCCTCCTTATTTTCCTTAATAATCCGACAATTGCTATATCATTTTGGTATTCCTGAAAGCACTTTTAACAAATCATGCCCCGCTTTTACTATTTTTTCGATTCTGCTGACGTCAATGCCCCGCTTGTTCTGCCTCCTGAGGCGGTCCATCATGCGATGCGGGTCCTTCGCATGAGACAGGGAGATGCCGTGGAAGTATTTAACGGAAAAGGCTGTGCTGTTAAAGGAACGATTCGTTTTGCGACGGATTTCGCGGAAGTGATCCCTCAGGAGGTCATCATGCAGCCTCGAGGTCTCAAACTTGTCCTCCTGCAGGCGCTGGTTGCCAACGAAAAAATGGATTGGATTATTGAAAAAGCCTGCGAGCTCGGCTATGCCGAGATTGCTGTTTTCCCTGCGGAACGCGGCGAAGTGCGCCTCACGGGAGAAAAAGCGCTAAAGCGGGTTGAACGATGGAACAAGATTGCTGTCTCTGCTTGTCAGCAGTGCGGAGAAAATTACCTTCCCAACATTCGTTTCTGCACGAATTTAAAAGATGCTGCATCAAGCGCTGAAGGACTCAAATTCGTATTGAGCCCGATCGGTAAAACTTATGATTCTTCAGAGGTTCCGAATGTCGTGACCTTTGCCGTCGGACCCGAAGGCGGTTTGTCACCTAAGGAAATCGATGCCCTGATCGACTGCGGCTTTTACAGCTGTAAACTCGGAAACCGTATTCTGAGAACAGAAACGGCAGCCATTGCTGCCGCTTCCTTCGCTCAAACTTTGTGGGGCGACTTTCGTTAAGCCGCCGTTAGATTAGGCTGAACCGCTTTCGGCGGAAGCACCTGTATCCGTCGGCTTATAGCCTTCGGTCATCGCACGGGCTAAGTTGGCACCGTAGGTCGCGAATACAGGGCCGTCCCTGTAGTTTTCAGGAAACTTGCTCGGTGCACGAGCCTGAATCTTTGCGGCTTCCACTTGTCCGCTGGCCGCCAGACGAAGATGGCTTCTCATAGAAAGCACCTTTCGGCTGTAGCCGCCGTCGTGCGAGTGTTTAGCCGCTCCGACGTAGTACTTCAGAGCACCTTTCAAAGAGCCTGTTTTGTTGAGGTATTCTTTAAGAATCTGGGTTCCCACTTCGATTCCCGCCTCAACCTCATGAACGGCTTTAAGACCGCCGTACTCTTTGAAGCGTTTGGCATGGACCTTAGCGTGAACCTGCATCAGACCTTTCGCTCCGACAGAACTGCCGGCTTTCGGATCAAAAGAAGACTCCGTGGCAATGACGGCCAGAATCAGCAAAGGATCCACGTCGTGATTTTTCCCGGAAATGAAGGCCTGCTCGACAATTTCAGCCGCATCTTCGCGATCTACGCGATAATGCTCTGCGATAAAACGAGCCGCGTTCGTTTCCATACGGTCAATGATTTGCTCTTCGGTCTCGAATGGCTTCGTCAAATCTTCGCGCTCAAAGTTGGAGTAACTCAAAGATTTGACTTTCAGCGGCGGCTCGGACTGGGGAGCCTTAGAATCGACAGCTGCCTTGGGGGTGGAAACTGCCAACGCGTTCTGAGTGCCGAGCGAACCGAGTCCAAGTAAAAAAGCCAATGCGAGCGTCAGAGACGCGGCTGCTTTTTTGCCTCGGAAAACTGGTTCTTCCTTACAAGCGCGTAGGACGGAAAAAGCGCCTCTATGTGTTTGTTTTTTAAACTGCTGGTTTTTAGTCATCCCGTAATGGTGCCTTTGACAGATTTGTTTGTCTATCGTTTACTAGGTGTTAATACGTGACTGACTGTTAAAAACTTCTCGCCAGTGCAAAAATGATTATGCACCCATTAAGTACTTAAATATGCGACAAATTTTTAAAACCCACCCCTGGGTTCCGCCTAAAGAATTACCCGAGACCCAGGATTTATTCCGCAAATACGGGGTTCCCGGCTCTATCCGGCCCGGTCATCTGCTCAAGGGCAAAGGAGAGCCGTCAAAGCTCTACCTCATCACCAAAGGGGCCGCCGCATACTATGTTGCAGACCGTTACAAAAGTCATCCGAGTGTTCTGAGTTTATTGATCCCCGGATGCTCAGCATGCGACCTTTCCGTCATCACCGGAGATCGGGTTAATGTCACGACTCGAGCGATCGGCCCATGCGAAGTGCTGATTATGCAGCCGCATGTTTTAACCGATCTCATGAAAAACAATAGTGAGTTCGCTGCCAAAGAAGCCGCTCATGTAACGCGCAAGCAGGAATGCTCTATTGAAGCAATGGTTGCTAATTTCACGCTGGAGCCGGCAGAGCGGTTGAGACGCTTCCTCAAAGTGCTCTTGATCAACTACGACGTCCCGATCTCGGATACCGAGTGGAACCGAATTCCATTGGATCTAACCAATGAGCAGTACGGAGCCGTAGTCAATCTGACCCGCGTCTCGGTGAGCCGAATCTTCTCCGACTGGATCAGTAAAGGTCTCTTGTATAAGAGCGGCCGAAACGTCTACGTTAAAGCCAAGCTCTTTGAAAACATCTACGACTGGTGGACGGATTAGTCCGGACCTATTGTTTCTTCAGTCTTAGAGATCGAAAAGAGGAACGCAAACAACACCATCAATACCATGGCGATCACGGCACAGGCGCGAACTGCGACAACGGCCGTGAAATGCTCGGAGGCAAAACCTAATATCAGCTGACCGACGGGCACGAGTCCGAGCATGACCGCCAAATACATCGCCGAAAAACGTCCGCGGTAAATATCCGGCGCCTTGCACTGAACCAGGTTATTCGCAGCTGCAAGCGCGAAAGTCAGTGAGCCTCCGGCCACCAAAGCACAGAGCCACTGTGAAGTTACCGTTTCCAGTGCCGGCAGCACAGCAAAAGCAATACATGTAACCCAACCTCCGGTCCAGACCGTCGTCACATGATGAATAATGCGGCGGTTTCTTTGCATCAGAACGGCAGCTGCCACTGCACCGAAACCCAATCCTGAGGACATCGATCCGAAGCTCATCAACTCACTGCCTTTCAGAGAAATCGCAGGCAATAGAGCTACAGCAGGCATTACTAAGATAGAAAGACAGGCAACTTGGGGCAGAACTTCTCGAAGAATAGGATAGGTCATAAAGAGCTGACGAGATGTCACGCCGACGCTCTCTTCTCTCTGCTCACTCGTCGTGCGGTTCGGTATTTTGACAACGGCCATCACTGCAATCATCGGGATGAAGCAAATTGCATTCATTGCGAAGCACCAGGTCGCAGAAAAACTTTCAATAATGAGAACCGCGAGCATCGGCGCAATCGATCGCGCCACGTTCATCACCAAGGACTGTCTGGCCACGGCCTGAGAGACCGTCTCTCCTGTCTCTACCAGCATCGAGTGCATCGAGGGACCGTCGATCGATGTCACGATTCCGAAAATCAGCGCTAATACTGCCAAGTTGTAAGGATTGAGATATCCGAAAAATGAAAGAAATGCGGTGAGTGCCGCGATAACGCAGCCGATCGTCTGTGTAATTAAAAGAATATGATGACGGTGAAAACGGTCCGCCATGGAGCCTGCTACTGGCGCGAGCGGTAAAGAAGGCAGCGCTGACAATAGGGCAATCGCGCTCAGCCAAAGCGGAGAATGTGTTTGAGTCCACACAACCCACGACAACGCCATGCCGTGGACAAATCGTCCGAGAGTGGAAAAGCTGTAGGCTCCCCAAAAGTATCTTCTCGCGGCTATCAGTGGTGTCATGGTTTCCTCGTTTTCTCTCGAGGCCCATTGTAATTTGCTCTTCGAAAGAAGTGTGAATATGCAAAGAGTGTAGAGTTGGCCTTTCTTCCCCGGCTTCTTACTTAAGTTACACTCCAAAAGACGTTAAGAAGATTGCCCTACCCTGATCCGGATGATAACTCTACAAACGCGAAGCAATATTCACACTGTTTGAGGGCTCCCAAGTCTTACACCTTTGCACACTAGAACAATCTGAAGTAATCGAAAAGCGGATGAGGCTGTCTATACTCTTGTGGGAGGAGTGAGGAAAAATGGAACTCTAGAAACTTTTGAAACTCTGCAGAAAGTTCACTTTAGTCTTCTCTCAAAGACCGTTAGGCCAACAAAGATTCTTGACTAAGATACAAAAAAGTAGGCCTGCTTTCTTATAAGCGGCACTTAGACTGATAGTTATCGGAACGAAATAATCTTCATAAACTTCAAACGGATGGAAAGTGGCAAACGAGTTGGGTTCCACTTTGAGTCCTATTTCTCAACTTATTTTTCTAAAAATACAAGAAGCTGAGATAAGAACTTCGCTTTTTGCCCGACATTTTTGGTACATCCATATAATGGCCTATATCAACGCCAAGGATACAAACATGACAGAAAAAGACGAAAGAACAGACATCGCCCCAACAAATGAGGAGGCCTTAACAAGATTATTAGACAGTCTCGAAAAAGCCTCCGACGGAATCCAAAGAGACAAAGGTACTCGCTTCGAGACTCTTATTCGTGATTGGCTGACAAAAGAGCCCACCTACAAAGACTTGTTCTCTTCGGTTCTTACTTTCAAAGCGTGGAGCAAAGAGCATCCTGAATTTGCATTCAATGGAAGAGACATTGGCGTAGATTTAGTAGGAGTTAACGCTGAGGGTAACGGATTTACCGCGATTCAGTGCAAGTTTTACGGCAAGAACGCCAAGGTGGGGAAGGGAGAAGTAGACTCTTTTATAGCAGCTTCAAACATACCCTGCTTTACGCATCGAATGCTGATAGCTACAAACGAATCATGGACAAACAATGTTACTAAACAGCTCCAAACGGTCACGCCTCCGATTACCTTAATCACCCGAGAGACACTTGCTCAGTCTACGGTTGATTGGGGTGCTTATCAAAAAGGGGAAGTCAAGATATTAGCAAAACGTGTCCCTAGAGAATACCAAAAGGAAGCCATTAAAGATGTTATTGAAGGGTTTAAGACTGCTGACCGAGGTAAACTGATCATGGCTTGCGGGACCGGCAAGACTTTTACCTCTATGAAAATTGCTGAAGATGCGGGTATAGCCGGCAAAGGTGGCTTTGTTCTGTTTTTGGTTCCGTCATTGTCTCTGCTCTCTCAGACCCTATCGGATTGGAAGCAACAGTGCAAATTCCCGATAAAGGCCTTTGCAGTCTGTTCAGACAACACCACCGGTAAAGCAGACTTAGAAGACTTAGATTCTTTAACTGTAGGAAGCGAACTATCCTATCCTGCAACAACAAATGCAAAACAGCTGGCTGTACAGGTCAATGAAGCATTAAAAAATAAAGATTGCCTCACCGTAATTTTTTCAACTTATCAATCACTGGACGTCATCCACCAAGCCCAGCACCTGAGTAAACAAAACAACAGAAAACAATTGCCATTGGTTGACGAACTTAAGGAACCTCGGTTGAATTCGGACGACACCTCGATGAAGTCCTTTGATCTAATCGTTTGTGATGAGGCTCACAGAACTGTCGGTGGGTACTACAGTGATGAAAAAGAAGCCGTTTTTACCCGTGTGCACGACAACGACTATGTAAAGGCAAAAAAACGTCTTTATATGACAGCAACGCCGAAAATATACGGAGCAGAACCAAAGAAACAACAGGAACAAGGAGAAATCGTCCTTTTTTCGATGGATGATGACAAAATTTTTGGGAAAGTCTTTCATTCCATTAACTTTTCAACTGCTGTTAAGCTGGGAAGCCTTGTAGATTACAAAGTAATTGTCCTCACCGTTAGCGAATCTCTGCTTGATGGCACTGACTCCCTAACTATCGGCGCGGAAGGAGGACTTTCTGTTCCAAACTCCTTGAAGGTTATCGGCTGTTGGAGAGCATTGTCCAAAAGGGATATGCAGGGCGAAGTGTCGATAAGCGATGATTTGAAGCCCATGAAACGAGCCGTAGGATTCGCCCAGGTAATTGAACCGACTTCAAGCTATGACAAAGTATCTTCAAAGGCATTTACCGCTGGCTTTCAATCTGTCATTGAAGATTTTAAAGAAAGATATGTCAAGAGAGCTATAGAGGAAGGCAGATCAGTTGAAGATGCCGAAATTGAAACTAAAAATGCTTTAGTTTGCGATACTCGGCATATTGACGGCTCAATGAACGCGACGGAAAAAGCCGAACGCCTAGAATGGCTCAGAAGCGAACCGGAAGAAAATCACTGCAAGATTCTCTTTAATGTCCGATGCTTGTCTGAAGGAGTGGATGTTCCGTCTTTGGATGCAGTACTTTTTCTCTCTCCGAGAAAGTCACAAGTGGAAGTAGTCCAGACTGTGGGAAGAGTTATGCGTACCTCTCGATCTACGAACAAGAAGCGCGGCTACGTAATTATCCCAATCGTAACCCCACTGAATATCCCCGCTGATGCCGTTATTGACAACAATAAATCTTTCGAAGTTGTCTGGCAGATTTTGAGGGCGTTAAAGTCTATTGATGATGACTTCGGTGCGGTAGTGGACGGCCAACTTGGTACCATCAACAAGGACAAGATGGAGGTTATCTGTCTGACAGACGATCTCGGCAGAAAAAGAACCCGTGGTTCGAAGGTAAAGACGCCAGGTTCCGGGAAAAAAAGAAAACAAGGAACTGCCAAGAAAGGCAGAAACGCAAAGAGCGAAGGACAATTAGATTTTGAATTCGGTCACGATGAAATTCTCGAAGAGAAGATAAGGGCCAGAATCGTCAAGAAAGTTGGCAACCGCAAAGAATGGTCAGACTGGGCGAAGGACGTCGGCATCATTTGCACTAAACAAGTTGAACACATTGAAACCATTTTGGAAAAACCCGAGAACGGTCAAATCAGAGACCAATTCGACAAATTTACAGACGATTTGAAAAAAACACTTAATGGCGACTTGACTAAGAAAGAAATATTGGAGATGCTGGGTCAGCATATTGTCACAAAGCCTGTTCTTGATGCCCTATTCTCTGAGTTCCCTTTTACAGAGAAGAATCCGATTGCTAGAGCCATGACTGAGACCCTTAAGACGTTAGACGAGGGAGGAATGAGGTCAGCAACCAAACTACTTGACAGTTTCTACAAATCGGTGCAAGCAAGAGCAAAAACAATTCAGACCGCCGAAGATCGTCAAACAGTTGTTATCGAGCTCTTTGACAAATTTTTCAAAGTAGCTTTCTCGAAGATGAGAGACAAGTTAGGTATTGTGTACACACCTATTCCAGTTGTCGACTTCATTAACCATTCCGTAGCGGATGTTTTAAAAAAAGAATTCAACACAACCATAGATGAAAAGAACGTCCATATCCTTGACCCCTTCACTGGCACAGGAACCTTCCTAACTCGGTTGATGCAAAGCGGTCTCATCCCGAAGGATAGATTGGAAGATAAATTCAATCACGATATGCACGCTTACGAGATTGTTCCTCTAGCTTATTACATTGCTTCAATCAACTTAGAAGCTACCCTGCATGATTTGCTCCCAGAAGAGAAGTACAGGCCAAACCCTATAATGGTTTGGACCGATACTTTTGCTAACCATAACTCTGAAGGCCTATTCAGCAACTCATTAGAGGAAAACAACTCACGACTAGCTGAATCAAATCGCTTAGACATAAGAGTTATAGTAGGCAACCCCCCTTATTCCGCCGGTCAGTCGGAGATGGATGAGGGGAACCAGAACCAATCATATCCAGATTTAGAGAAAAGGATTAGGGAAACCTACACAAACAAATCAGAAAAAAAAGGAGGAAAACGCTCGACTTTTGACCCTTACATTTTGGCATACCGCTGGGCTTCTGATCGTATTAAGGAGAAAGGTGTCATCGGTTTTGTTACAAATGCTGGGTGGATCGAATCCAACAGTGCGGACGGCATGCGGAAGTGTATAGCTGAAGAATTTAACTCTATTTACATTCTCCACCTAAAAGGCAATCAAAGAACCTCTGGTGAAAGATCAAGACGTGAGGGAGGTAAGATTTTTGGAGAGGGAAGTCGCTCTCCCGTTGCGATCGTAATTCTCGTAAAAAACCCTGATGATAAGGAAAAGGGAAAGATTTATTTTCATGCGGTAGAAGACTATCTCACAAGAGAAGAAAAACTACAACAACTCGTCACATTCAAATCTGCTACCAATATTAAATGGCAAAGAATCTACCCAGACCGACATGGAGATTGGTTGGATTTGAGAGATGAAAGTGCCGGCAACTTTATTTCTCTTGACCCAAAAGAAGGAAAAGTATTTAAGCTAAGATCGGGGGGAGTTGTTACTAGCAAGGACGACTTTTTGTACAACTCTTCAAAGGTAAACTTACTTGAAGTTGTCAAGGGGATGAATACCTTTTTTAACCAAGAAGCTGAAAGATTTAAAAGAGAACGGCCTCCTTTTATGGACAATCCTAAAATCGAACCAAAGGAAAAATTAAAGCTACTTATTGATTGGGTAAAAAAATCACCCAAAGAATTTAGTTGGGGCGGTAACGGATGGCATACATATCTGAAGAATAATATTAAACAAACGCTTGACAATGATCTCTTTTATATATCTTGTTATCGTCCATTTATAAAACAAATGTTATATGCGTCTAAGTGTTACGCCCATAGCTTTTATAGTTTAGGCCAACTTTTTCCAAAACCGACATTTGAAAATTTAGCAATATGCGTCACGGGCGCAGGGGCAAAACAATTCTCATGCCTTATGGTAGATAAGATTCCATGTTTCGACATGGTAGAAAAGTCCCAATGCTTCCCCCGCTATATTTATAAACCAATCTCCCCTGAAGAAAATGGAGAGAAGGAGTTATTTGAATTTGAAACTTCCTGCTCTGAAACCCAAACTTATGATGGTTTCACAAGAGAGGACGGAATCTCCACCATTGGTTTGTCTCATTTTCAAGAGGCCTATCCGAATGAAGTGATTGATCCTGATGACTTGTTTTACTATATCTACGGAATTCTTTACAGTTCCGACTATCGGACAAAATATGCTAACAACCTTAGCAAGGAACTTCCAAGAATTCCTCGCGTAGCCACTTATGACCAATTTAAAGCGTTTGCTGGTGCGGGAAGAAAACTCGCTGATCTTCACGTGAATTATGAGATGCAACCGAGGTATTCAGGGGTGAACATTAAGATGAAACCTGGAGCTTCATTCAAGGTCACTCAAATGAGATGGGGAAAAATCTCAGGTAAAAAAGGGGAAGCTGCGAAAGATAAGTCCCGCCTGATCTATAACGAGGATATCATTATCGAAAACGTTCCTCTTAAAGCACAAGAGTTTGTAATCAATAAGAAAAGTGCGTTAGATTGGCTAGTAGAAAAATGCAACATTAATGTTGATAGCAAAAGCGGAATTGTAAATGACTTTAACAAATACGGCGAAGAACTAGGCAATGTCTCTTATCTTTATGACTTGTTTTTAAAAATGATAACCGTAAGCCTTGAAACCATAAAGATTGTTAAAGCCCTTCCTCCACTAGAAATTCATCCCTTGGATGAAAAAGGTTTGAACACTGGGAATTAGGTTAAAAACTGAGAAAGCCGGGGTCTCTATCCCGGCTTCTTATCCTAAACATCCTCGAATAAATTAAGATTCTTTAAATATTTTTACTCAGCATCCGAAAATATAGTTTTTTCAAAAACTGTCCTATGAAAAAATGGTGATATTTACAGGAAAGATCATCTGCAAGCGAGAGCTCGCAACACCTTTCGCAATTTGAGTAATCTTTTAGTCGACTTTTCTGTTTTAACACGAAAAATTGAGAGGATCCCGTTTCGAAAAAAAAAGGGAGAGGGGTATTAGAGTTTTTGACCCAGAGGGTCTCATAAAGATGCCTGCAGAAAAGGTTGAAATCGTCACGGACAACGGCACCACAGTGAAGGCAATGGCTCCTGTCATTGTCTCGGCCAGCCGATCGACGGACATTCCAGCTTATTTTTCCAAGTGGTTCATTTCTCGTTTCAATAGCGGACGAGGCTACGTGAAATGGTTCAATCCGTTCAATCAAAAGCCTGTTTACGTCTCTTTTGATGAATTCTCGCACGCGCGCGAACGGTGTTCTCAGCGTGTCATTTCCTAAAAACGGTTGACTTCTTTTTGTTTTAAACCTGTGTTTAGTTG
>OGKE01000295.1_pt1 | contig 54033 bp, 50 predicted proteins | sample 1572341 | NCBI WGS metagenome assembly OGKE01 (sample SAMEA2582091, study PRJEB24529) | metagenome | biome: Human gut stool | place: China | collected 2011
AAGGGAAATAAGGGAAAGTTTTATTTAGTCATTGCCTGCCACTTTATCAAGTAACTTTGCGGATTCCCGCTTGGCTTTTCTTGTAGAGTGTGCATAGACATTACAGAAAGTAGAAATTAAGAAATTTCCTCTGTTTTCTTCTTTCTGTATTCATTTGGACTCATATGATAATATTGTCTAAACTTCCGGCAGAAATAGCCGGAACTTGTAAATCCGGTTTCTTCTGCAATGGAAGAAACCGATTTTTGAGTGATATAAAGTTGTTCAGCAGCCTGTGCTAGTCTGTATTGAATTAGATATGCTACCGGAGAACAGTGGATGCCAGTTTGAAAAATGTGTAAAGCTCCACTTTTGCTGATAGATGCCGATGCCGCAATCGTCTCCAATGTAATCTCTTCCATGTAGTGATCATGAATATACTGCATCATAGCTTGTAATCTTGCTTGTTTGTGATTTAATCGATGAATACTGTTAGAATCAGAAGTCCAGTCCATATTTTTTTGCAATATGTTCCAAAGCTGAAATAAAAGTTGTATAGTACATAATTCATTATCCGGCTTAGTTTCCTGAATAGTACAAATTTGCGACAAAAGTTGTAGCACCTGTTTTCCAAATGTGTTGGATGGACTGAAAACTTGATATGGAACAGACGAGCTTATCACAGGAAGAATATATTTTTCGTAAATGAGGCTGTTTTCGGGTGCTAATAGGGTTGGCGAAAAAACAATATTAGGTGCAAATGTACTGCTTTGTGCTTCAAAACGATGCAGGACACCGCTATTGATAAATATGCCGCAACCTTTATGTAGTTCTATTTTACTTGTACCTATAAGGCAGAGCGCAGTACCTTCAGCAGTATAAAGAAATTCTAATTCATGATGCCAATGCCAGTCAATGCGATGGAAGTCAAATTTCCAAATATTATCAGGATAGTATGCAAATGGATAACGATTGTTGCCATGCTGGATGGTTTCTCGTAGTGTTTCATCTGTAGTTATCTTAAAAGTCTCCATGCTATATTTCCTCATAAATAATAAAATTTGTTATATTGTACCATAAATATATGATTTTATACAATGACTAGATATAAAGTTTACGATATAATCACATTTATTAGAGGAGGACAAAATGAAAAGCCAATATAATAAGACAATTACAGCCTGTTTTGTAGGTTATATTGTACAAGCTATCGTTAATAATTTTACACCACTGCTTTTTTTGTTTTTTCAGAAATGCTATCATATTCCAATTTCCAAAATTACATTGTTAGTGACTTTTAATTTTGGGATACAACTACTGGTTGATTTTCTTTCTGTCAGATTTGTTGATAAAATAGGATATCGGATATCAATGATTATAGCTCATGTTCTAGCAGCGGCAGGATTATTCCTTCTTACAGTTTTACCAGAGATTTTACCAGTTTCCTTTATTGGAATTTTGATTGCTGTAATGATCTATGCGGTAGGTGGTGGACTTTTGGAAGTCCTAGTCAGTCCAGTTGTTGAGGCTTGCCCATCCGACAATAAGGAAAAAGCAATGAGCCTGTTGCATTCTTTTTATTGCTGGGGACACGCCGGAGTTGTACTCATATCAACCGTGTTCTTTTATGTGGTCGGTATAGATAACTGGAAAATATTAGCCATTATTTGGGCGGTTATTCCAATTGGAAATGCTTTTGTTTTTTCAAAGGTTCCCATTGCACCATTGCTTGAGGATGGAGATACCGGACTTGGAGTAAAGGAATTGTTTCGGATGAAAATTTTTTGGATTTTGTTGATTATGATGATATGTGCAGGAGCAAGTGAGCAAGCAGTAAGTCAATGGGCCTCTGCTTTTGCAGAAAAAGGTCTTGGAATTTCAAAGGCAGCCGGCGACTTAGCAGGGCCGATGGCATTTGCGGTTCTAATGGGAATATCAAGATTGTTTTATGGTAAGTATGGTGACCGTATCAATTTGGAACACTTTATGATTTATAGTAGTTTTTTATGTATTTTATCCTATTTAGGGATTTCGTTATTCTCGATTCCGCTATTAAATCTGATTGCCTGCGCTGTCTGTGGGCTTTCAGTGGGAATCATGTGGCCTGGAACTTTCAGCAAGGCATCAGCAGCTTTGCCCAAAGGGGGAACAGCCATGTTTGCATTGCTGGCATTAGGTGGAGATATAGGTTGTTCAGGAGGTCCTACATTGGTTGGAATGGTATCAGGAGCTTTTGGGGATAACCTAAAGATGGGAATTTTGGCAGGAATTATTTTTCCAGTGTTGCTACTTATAGGAGTCATTCTTTGCAGAAGACAAAAGAAAATTACTAATTATAATACAGTGAAAAGTAGGCACTAAATATAGCTGCTTATTAAAATAAAAAAGAAAGTGAGAAAAAAGATGGAATTTTTGAAAAACAATCCTAAATGGATACGTCAACCAAAGCAGGTACAAATTAGTGAGGATAAAGTTGTAATTCTTACAGAAAGGGGTACCGACTTATGGGCACGCACTTATTATGGTTTTCAAAATGATAATGCTCCAGTATTTCAAGTTGAAACAACGGACAAGTACTTTTCTTTTATTGTTAAAACAGAATTCGAGAGTACCTGTCGTTTTGACCAGTGTGGTGTGGCTATGTATTTAAATAGTGATAATTGGTTTAAGGCATCTATAGAATATGAGAATAAAAAAATACAGCGATTGGGAAGCGTTGTAACCAATCATGGATATTCTGACTGGGCAACAACAGACATATCCTCTGATATTAAAAGTATGTGGTATCGTTTTTCACGAAGGGACAGTGACTACTGTATTGAATGCAGTGAGGATGGCATAAATTTCAGACAAATGCGTATTTTCCATATGTGGGAAGGTGCAGAAAAAATTACTTATGGAATATATGCATGCAGCCCGACAGAAGGCTCATATAAGGCAACATTTTCAAATATGCAGATTACGGAATGTAAATGGGAATCAGATGCAGACTGGCGTGATTGATGATATGATTTCTAAAGATAAATCTCATATGAGAATCATTATCAGTTAAATTGAATAATAAATATAAGCCAAAAATAATCCCCGAAAAATTTTAGAATTTTTGGGGGATTATTTAACATTATAAATAAAGAGTGTCATCTGCATCCACGGAGCACGATGATAATCCCCTCTTTTAGTATGCCGAATGTCATTTCGCTCTATTACCGCTTAATTAAGATATTAGATTTTGAACTATTATTCTATCCAGAAAACCCTGTGTTCTTTCCTTTTTGTGGCTACAGGTATTTCACCATCAATATATCCGACTGCACAATGACCTATACCTTCCCATTCACCTTCAACACCTATTTCTTTCAATAACTGCTTATACTCCGGCAGTTCAAATTCTTCCTTTGCCCTATGAATCCAAATGCTGCCAAGATTAAGTGAATGGGCAGCCAGCATCATATTTCCCATAACAAGGCTTCCATCATATACACGATTTGCCCATGTTTTATCTGCTAAAACGATAAGAATGACCGATGCGCCATAAAATGGATCAAAAGATTCTTCCCAACCGCCTATCTGGGTGTTTATTTTCGCAAGTCTGTCACGCAATTCTTTATTTGTTACGGCAATCGTAATCGTTGCCTGTTTTCCCATACCATTAGCAGCATATAAACCGGCTTCTATGATTTGGTTTAAGTCATCCTTTGAAGGCATATCAGGTTTAAACTTACGAATGCTGCGACGATCTTCCATAGCTTTAATTACTTCATTCATTTGTTATTTCTCCTCGCAATCAATTCGTTCTATCTTGAATATAACAGGTATGGTGCCATCTGAGCAACAGGTAATCATTGTATTTTCTTCTTTCATCCATCCACGCATAATAGCTCCGCCTTGTAAGCCTGTATAGATATATCGTGCAATGGCATCCCATGCTTCCGAGCAGAATGGAACACCATTTGTTCCAGAATGTGCTGTACCAGGTGATTGCAGGCAATCATTATCTGGTTTCCCTGATTTTACCAGAGTTCCTTCACCACAATGCCAGAAATCATCTTTTTCATCATTTCTGCTGAAAATAAATTCATCTCCAACATAGAAGCAGGGACATTTTCCACTATTAGGAACAGCACAATATTCTTGCTGTAACTCTGGGTAGAGTTTTTTATCGAGTACCGTTACTTTAACTTTATATTCCATTTTAAATTACCTCCTTTTTTCTTGCAGGGCATAAGTTTCCATCAATCCACCACATACATCTTTTACATTGCCTGCAGTAGTTTGGCTCCACGTTAGATAGAACCTTTTTAGCCCAGAATGGATCTGCAAGTGAGCCACGTCCGACCGCAACCATATCTGATTTTTTCAGTTCAGAATATAACTCCATCATTGCATCTTGAAATACGCAGGGATTATCACCACATTTACATGTCTCACATCCAATACATGGATGAACACATTCAAAAGCAGTATCAAAGCGATAAACAGAGTTTCCTTTTTCTTTTGCCCCACGAATAAATTCATCGGCTAATAAAGCAGAAGTTCCTTTTTGTGAGGACTTCCGGTAATCATTACAATATGCATATACATTCCTCCATTTGTTAGTTAACATGGAAAAAATGCTTTTACCATGTTATAATAGTTTCATCAAAACACAGGAGATAAATAATTCCCATGCTGAAACCAAGATATTATTTTGCTGATGACTTCCACAGATTCTATGAATATTTTCAGACACAGCCGCATACAAAACGCCACTTTTCCAAGGGAGAGTATCTTTGGAAACCAGGACAACCCTATGATCGTATTCAGTATTATGTATCAGGTGCCTCTATGCATTTTTCAGATCATGAGAGTGGATATCGGAAGATTATCAGCTTTCATGGTCCGGGAACAATACTTCCGGGGTATCATACAACGGATTTTCATATTGAATTGTCACTAACTACGATTGCTATATCTGATATCAAAGTAATAGAGTTTACAATCCCACAGTTCAAGGCGATGTTTGATTCCAATCCTGAACTTGCAAACAGTGTTGTGAACTGGTATTCAAAGTATGTAAATCGTTTTTTATTTGAAACGATTCATCAGGACTTCAATTCTTCACAGGTAAAGCTCTGCAATCTTTTATATCTGCTTACTATGAATCAACCTGCAAATTCCGGTCTGGTCATCGAAATGACACAGGAGTGAATGTGAAAGTCATACAGGACGCACTCGGACACAAAGATGTATCCACAACATTGAACATCTATACAGATGTAACAAAGGAATTAAGAAAGTCAGAGTTTGAGGGACTTGAACAGCAGTTCAATCAGTAAATAATGGAAAATGAAAAAGAGAGCATATGTCGGCTATAATGCCGGTGTCTGCTCTCTTTACTTTATGTGATGAAAATGGTAGAATAGTAAAAATGAAATGAAGCGATTATCGAAGTTCGGAAAAACAAAAAAATTATTCCAATGATACATAATAAGAGCCGGAGTAATTTAATATAGCCATACACCAATTACACCATTTTTTACACCAAATCTTATTTTTAGCTTAATGAAACTGATAGAAATGGTGTAAAAATGCCTTGTATATGCCCATTTACAAGTAGCGAAATTGGCAAGATGGTTTTAATGTTAATTTGGACGATTTCGTCCCGACTATGAAATCTCTCGATTCCGACAAGAAAGCAGCTAAGCCGGCAACACCGGCAGAAGCTGAAAAACCGGTGGAAAAGATTGATTTCTCAAATGTAAAGATTGAGCCGTTATTTGAGGAAGAAGTTGATTTCGATACATTCAGCAAGTCTGATTTTAGAGCTGTTAAGGTAAAAGAGTGTGTTGCAGTACCTAAGTCTAAGAAGCTGTTACAGTTTACACTTGATGATGGAACAGGCACAGACAGAACAATCCTTTCCGGTATTCATGCATTCTATGAGCCGGAAGAACTGGTTGGCAAGACTCTGATTGCTATTACAAATCTTCCGCCGAGACCGATGATGGGAATCGAATCCTGCGGTATGTTACTGTCAGCAGTAAATAATCTCAAGGATTCAGAGGATGAAGAACTGCATCTTCTGATGGTGGATGACCATATTCCGGCAGGAGCAAAACTGTATTAAGATGATATGATAAATGAATGGGCAATTCCAAACGGAGTTGTCCATTTTTTAAATAAACAGAAATGAAAAATTTAAATTTATGAATTGCTAAGAGGAGCATAAAACTATGAAGTGAGGTAGTGGATATGGAAAAAGACCTGTTTAAGGAATATTTGAAGGAGTCTGAACCGGATAAAGCTTATAAAGGTTATGCCTGGAGTACAGCAATCGGACTTCAGGCGGTGGACGGACTCAGACCGTCTAAATATTTGATTGATACAGCCATTCAGAATATGGAAGGCAAAATCACGATGAAAGAGGCACAGAGTCTTATTGACAGTTATTATAAGGAAAAACCTTACCATTTGTTTGATGATGAGCGTACCGAAGAAGCAGATAAGGTTTCGTTCCATATTGCAGAAATTCTTTCTGAAACAGCATTCTCATTTTCGCCGAATGAGTATATCTCTATTCATCGCAAACTCTTTCAGGGGATTTACAAACATGCCGGAAAGATTAGAGAGTATAACATAACAAAGAAAGAATGGGTGCTTGATGGAGCAAGCATTATGTACGGTAGTGCTTCTGAACTGAGAGCAACACTTGAATATGATTTTTCACAGGAGAAAGAGTTTAATTATAAAGGACTTTCGGTGAACGGGATTATTCATCATCTTGCGATATTTATTTCAAGGCTATGGCAAATCCATATCTTCGGGGAAGGCAATACAAGGACAACGGCAGTGTTCTTTATCAAATATTTGAGAACACTTGGGTTTTCTACAATCAATGATGTTTTTGCGGAAAATGCGTGGTATTTTAGAAATGCACTTGTTCGTGCGAACTATACGAACCTGCAAAAGGGAATTCACGAAACAACAGAATATCTCGAGGTGTTTCTTAGAAATCTGCTTTTGAACGAGAAAAATGAGCTTCACAATAAAAATCTTCATATAAGTGGAATTTTGAATGAAGAAAAAGTGGACATTGGAGATACAAAAGTGGATATTAAGAATGAGAAAGTGGACATTCAAGACCAAAAAGTGGATATTGAAAGTGTACTTTCCGAAAAAGGCAGCGATTTCTCGATAAAAACGACGGTTCATATCCATAGACTTTTTGAGAAGTTTGGTTTTGATGAAGTATTTGGAAGAAGTGCAGTTATGGAACTTCTTGAGCTGAAAGGTTCAGGTGCTTCAAAACTTCTTTCCGATTTGGTACAGGCGGATATTATTGAACCAGTATCCGGTCATGGAAAAGGAAAATATAAATTTAAGAAGTAATTAGAAATTCCGGGGAGCGATGGCTAGGGGGGAATAGATGGTCTCTGAATGGAAGGAAATATAAAATAATTCGAAGATGAGGATAAAGGTGGAGATGTGCAAAGTGTGCAGATTGCAGCAAGCAGGCAAATGAAGAACTAAAAGAGGAAGAAAAAAAGGCGGAAGCAGCATTAGAGGCAGAGTTGCAAAAGAATGAGGAGTTAAGAAAGCAGCAGGAGCAGCTTTCGATTGCACTTGAAGCGGCACAGCAGGCAAACAGGGCAAAGACGATGTTCTTAAACAGTATGTCGCATGATATCCGGACTCCGATGAATGCAATTATTGGATTTACCGCACTTGCACAAACACATATCAATCATACGGAGCAGGTACAGGATTACCTTGCCAAAATTAATATGTTCAGCACGCATTTATTGAGTCTGATTAATGACATACTGGATATGAGCCGTATTGAAAGCGGCAGCGTGAAGCTGGATGAGAAGCCGGTAACATATACCAGATCTTCTGCATGACTTAAGAAATATGATTCAGGGCATGATTAATGCCAGACAGCTGAGCCTTTACATTGATAAGCAGGACGTAAAAAATGAAGATGTTATAACGGATAAGCTGAGATTAAATCAGGTGTTGATTAATATTGTTGGGAATGCCATTAAATTTACTCCCACTGGAGGAGATATTATCATCCGCCTTGAAGAAAAATCCTGTCAGAAAAAAGGCTACACGACTTATGAATTTACAATCAAGGATAATGGTATTGGAATGTCATCGGAATTCTTAGGTCATGTGTTTGACACATTTGCCAGAGAGCAGTCTTCTACGGTAAGTGGAATTCAGGGAACAGGTCTGGGAATGGCAATTACGAAAAATATTGTGGATATGATGGGCGGCACGATTGAAGTAGAAAGTGAAGAAGGAAAAGGATCTAAATTTACGGTTACACTTACGGTTCGGCTTGCAAAACAGACGGTTCGATATGAACCTATTACGGAACTGCGGGGAGCGAAAGCACTTGTGGTCGATGATGATATCGATACCTGTCGTAGTGTCTGTAAAATGCTGAGAAGTATTGACATGCAGCCGGAATGGACGGTAACCGGAAGAGAAGCCGTTCTTCGTGCACAGGACGCAGCAGAATTGAACAATGAGTATAAGGTTTATATTGTGGATTATCTGATACCGGATATGAATGGGATTGAAATTATCCGCAGAATACGAAAAGTAGTCAAGGCAGATATACCGATTATTGTATTGACGGCATATGACTGGAGTGCCTTTGAAGAAGAGGCAAGAGAAGCCGGTGCGACAGCATTTGTTGCAAAACCTATTTTTATGTCCGAATTAAGAAGCGTATTAACAAGGTCTATTCAGAAAGAAGAACCGCAGAACGAAAGTGCAGAAAATGTATTTGATTTTAGTGGCAGGAGAATTCTTCTTGTCGAGGATAATGAATTAAACCGGGAGATTGCACAAGAACTTCTGGAAGAAACGGGAATCAGTGTGGACTGTGCAGAGGATGGCATTGAGGCAGTCAATATTATAAATGACGCACCGGAGGATAAATACAATCTGGTGCTGATGGATATCCAGATGCCGAGAAAGGACGGATATACAGCAACAAAAGAGATTCGTACATTGCCGAAGAAATGGAAAACGAACATCCCAATTATTGCGATGACAGCGAACGCCTTTGAAGAGGACAGAAGAAAGGCTTTGGAATGTGGCATGAATGGGCATATCGTAAAGCCCGTTGATATGAAAACCATAGAAAAGGAACTCAGAAAAATCTTTAAAGAGGAGGGGAAGTGATATCTGGTTTGACAATTTGCTCTTTGGGAAAGGAAAAATCTTTTCTCAAAGGGTTTTTTGTCAATCCGAACAATTATGTTTGGTGTTTTTTCAAGATAGAATAAAATCAGGCTTAAATAAAATGTTGTGTTTGCGTAGAAATAACACTGTTTACTGCGTGAAAAAGCCAGTTGAGCAGAGAATAATGATTTCGAAGAAAAAATCCAAAGGTCTTTGTTAATCGTGAAGGTGCAGTGCCAATGCTTGATGCTAATTAGTTTAAAAGACATAATTCTTGCCATAACGTATTTATTGCCACAGGCAGGACAGAAGTACTGTGGCATCGGAAAGGGACAAACTTGAACTTTCTATAAGAGGATAGCCATACTAGGCATCTCTAAAAAAGAGTAACCACAATGAATCATTTTATTTTTCGTACTATTACACTGCAAAATTCCAAGTAAGTACAAAAATATCTGCGTGTATTAAGCTTTTGAGAAACTTTTTTGCTTATGTGATTGGCAAACTTTTAACTACTGCTTTGGAACAAGAAATTGGAAAAGAGGCATTTTTAACTACTGTTTTTCAGAAATAATTTCGGAAATGTTGTAAAGTGATAACTGCTAATTTCATTGAAAAAAGGAAACAATAATGCTATAATAGTGTCAAAAACAAACTGATCTATATCGCTGAATGAATAGATAATGAACAGAAGAGCAAAAGTATTATTAATAATAAGAGAAAATTAATTAGAATTGAATGTAAAAATCTAGGTTTACTTAATTAAATTAGTGGAAAGTGGTTGGTGAGATAGTACATACAGAAAGGGTATGAACTATTTGAAAAATGTTCCTAGATGAAAAGTAAAAAAGAAAATAGAAACAATATTGTTAAATGGATTGTATACAAAGAGGTAAGTTATGAACAAGAAGTGTCAGGTATTTACACCTGAAAATTATGTAAGAGAGCTGCTTGATAGTGTTGGGTATAAAGAAGATTTGTATGGAAGAAAAATGTTAGAAAATTCATGTGGTGATGGTAATATTTTGGTTGTTGTTGTTCAAAGGTATATAGATGATTGTGTAGCCAATGGATTATCAAAAACGCAAATTGAAAATGGGTTAGCAAGAGATATTTATGGGGTTGAAATTGATCCAGAACAGTTTCAAAAGTGTATAGAGAATTTAAATAAAGTATTAGACAAAAATAACATTAATAGAGTAAAATGGAAAATTTTTAATGATGATTACTTGAGGTGGAATGATGTATCACAATTCCAATTTATCGTAGGTAATCCACCATACATAACTTATAGAGAATTAACAAAAAATGAGCAAAAATATGTTAAAGAGAACTTTAATACATGTATGAAAGGAAAATTTGATTATTGTTATGCTTTTATTGAGAAAAGTATTAAAGCTTTGGCACAAGATGGGAAAATGGCTTATTTGATACCTAGTAGTATATTTAAAACAGTATTTGGATTGAACTTAAGAAATTTTATGAAACCATACATAACGGCTATCAAAGACTATACACAGGAAAAAGTGTTTGATAATGCATTGGTTAAGTCCTCAATTATGGTATTGGATAAACAAAGGCAACAAGGTGTATTACATTATAGGGATATGACATTAGAAAAAGAAATAAATATTCCGTTAAATCGATTGACAGATAAATGGTTTTTTACAAAGAATTTAGCAAATGGAATGCATCGATTTGGAGACTATTTCAAGGTATCTCATGTGGTGGCAACACTATTGAATAAAGCATATGTAATTAAAGAAAAGGATTATCAAGAAACAGAGCAAGGTTTTCTTTGTAATGGACATAATATAGAAAGGGATATGGTAAGAGATACAGCAACTCCTAGATCTTTACGGTATCATAAAAATGAAAAAATTATATTTCCATATATGTACGATGTTGGACGTTTAGTAAGATTTGAGGAAGGAGAATTTGAAACAAATTATCCAGAAGCAGCTGCATATTTAAATGATTTTAGAACTGATTTGGACGAACGACGAAGTGATATAGGTGCAAAATGGTATGAATATGGGAGGTCACAGGCACTTGCTGGGTTAGACAGTGATAAATTACTTATCTCAACAGTTATTACTGAGAATGTAGCTGTGTACAGACTTGACAGAGAATGTATTCCGTATGCGGGAATGTATATTGTTAGATGTGAAGGCAATAATGAATATACATTAGAGGATGCAATACGTATTTTAGAAAGTAGAGATTTTAGGCAATATGTGCTGGATGTAGGAATACATATTAGTGGAAGTTCTTTAAGGATAACATCAAAGGATGTTGAAGATTATAGATTTGAGGAGGAATAGTATGGCTAGAATACCATTTAATGTTAGTGCAAAAACGGCTAGACTTATCGGACGTGAAAATGTATCTAATTTAGAGGGTGCATTAATTGAGTTAATAAAAAATACATATGATGCAGATGCAAAAAAGTGTGTAGTTTACTATGAGAGTTCAACAGACAGATTATTCATAATTGATAATGGAACTGGCATGAATAAAGATATCATTATAAATAATTGGATGACAATCGGGAATTCGACTAAAAGAGAGAGCGTATTCACAAAGTCGGGGCGAGTAAATACAGGTGAAAAAGGTATTGGAAGATTTGCATTGGACCGTATATCTGAGAAATGTACAATGTTAACTGTGAGCAAAGAAGAAAGATTTGAATGGTTGGTTAATTGGGAGAACTTTGATTCATCAGAAATGATAACAGACACATATGCTGAATTAAATGATATTTCGAAGAATATTCCAGAGTTTTTGAGTGACTTAAGCAATGAATTTTTATGTGATATGCTAAAAAATGATTTCGCAGAAACGGGTACTTGTTTTATATTAGAAAATCTTAGGGATCAGTGGGATGAAGTTATAATCGAAAGAGTAAAAAGCAATTTACAAAAGTTGCTTCCACCTATGGAAAACAATGTTTTTGAATTATTCTTTTTTTTACAAGATACAAAGGCAAAAGATGCTAGAATTTTGCCAAATTTATTAAATGAATATGATTATAAATTACATTTTGAAGTTAATGATATTGGTGAATGTGTTATTCAGATTCATAGAAATGAATTCTTTTTTGGTGCACAGTTTGAAAAAATTATGAAAAAGGCTGATTTTTCGGATGAAGATAGGGAATATTTTAATGACAAGTTAATAATAAAAGAGGGGAGTATTTATGATTTCCTTCCTGGCTTAGCTGAGAAAATAAATATTGGAGCTTTTTCGGGAGATATTTATTTTTATAAGTTGGTATTACAATCGGATAACCAAGAAAAGTATTTTTATAAAAATTTTATTACAAAGCGTACCAATTTTAAAGAATTGAGTGGAATAAAAATATATAGGGATGATTTTTTAGTTCGTCCATATGGAATGTATGGGACTACAGGGTACGATTGGTTAGATTTATCAACAAGGAAGGCTGAATCGCCAGCTGCAGTGTCACATAAATCGGGTAGTTGGCGTGTGCAAGCAAATCAAATATGTGGACAAATAAGAATATCTAGACTGAATGATAATTTGCCAGATAAGTCGAGTAGAGAAGGAATTGTAGAAACAAAAGAATTTAAATTATTTAGAGAATTAGTTGTGAATTTTATTGAAAAATTGGAGGAGGATAGACAATATGTAATAAGAAAATTAGATCTGTTATATAAAAGTACAGCAAAAGGTGAACAGGCATTAAAGATTGCAAAAGAGGAATTAAATAAATATAAAAAAGAAGAGGATGAAAAAGAACAGAATAATGACGATAATCATGCTGACAATGAAAAAAAACAGAATTATGAAAATTTTCATAAAGCGATAAGTTATCAAGAAGAACGTATCCAAGATTTACAAGAAGAAATGGGACTTTTGAGAACATTGGCCACAACAGGAATAGTTGTAAATACTTATATTCATGAAATAAAGGCCTTAACAACGCAATTAAATGTTGGCGTAAAAGAGGCTTATGCATGTCTTGAAGAGGATAATGATATCACATCTGCAAAGGAAGAGTTAAAAAAGCTAAGAGTTTTGAAAGATAAATTTAATTCTTGGTTTAAGGTAACAATAGATGCTGTGGAGATGGACAAAAGGAAAAGAAAGAAGGAAAGTATAGGAAATATAATACAAACAAGCATTAGTAAATGGAAAAGTGTTCAAAATGATAAAATAGAGTATGTATATGTCGAGAATCAAGAAATTGAAATACGTTGTTTTCCATTTGATTTTGAAACAATTATAAGTAATTTAGTGACCAATAGTAGTACAATATTTAAGAATCATAAAGTTGAAAAACCTACAATAAAGATAGAAATAGGGAGAAAGGATGATAAGTTTTATATAAAATATAGAGATAATGGTCCAGGATTGTGTGATGCCTTTAAAAAGGAACCACAGAAGATTCTCAAGCAGGGTGTTACGGATAGAAGGAATGCAAATGGTGAAGTAGTAGGAACAGGAATGGGACTTTGGATTGTAGACAGTATTATTCAGAATTATAAAGGGCATATAGACTTAAAGAAAAACATCGGAGAAGAGACAGGTTTTTTTATGGATTTATTTTTTGAAGGAAGGGAGAATTAAGTAATGAGAATTGGTTATTTGGATGACGAATATGATATCTTAAAAAGTGCAATGCGTAGTTTGAAGAAATATGACATAGAAATAGTTGCGTTAAAGAATATTGATGATGTGACAAATATTACTATGTTAACTGATGCTATTATTTGTGATTCATTAGAATGTTTACTAGTAGATTATGATTTAATGAAGTTAGAATCTAAAGTATATGGTACGCAAATTATTAAAGATATTAATGAGATTTTGCCAGACTTTACATGCTTTTTGTTAACTAACTATACAGAGCAAGGGATAAACGAAAAGATTGTGCAAAGAATTTTTGTACAAGATAAGGCAATATTTGCGGAAGAGGATGATTCGCAAGAGTTTCGTAGTTTTGTTAATAAGATAAAAAATAGCGTCGAGTGTTTTCGAAAAAGATTAGAATTAACAAAGTTGGAATATGAGAAGTTAGTTGAAAAGAAAAAAAAGAAGAAAATTACAGCAAGTGAAGAGGATAGGTTTATATATCTGTATAAAGTTTTGTCATCATATGATTATGTAGATAAGATGCCTGATGCTTTAGTCAGAAACAGTACTCAGGATACTTTAGAAGATATGTTAGCGACATTAAAAGAGTTAAAACAGTGTATACGAAAGGAGTAAAACAGTGTATAGAGTACATGGTGATAAAATAATAAAAAGAAGAACGAATTATCGTAAAGAAAATGATATACAAAAATATACAAAAATACTCAAAGAAGATTTTGGAAATATGTGTGGATATTGTGGGAAAGATTTTAATATAATAAAATGTCCATATCAGAAGGATCATTTAATTCCAGAAGATATTGCAAAAAAGGTTGGAAGATTGGATTTGTTGACTGACTATAATAATCTAGTTTATTCATGCCGTGTTTGTAACAGAAATAAGTGGGATAAGTGGCCATTTGATAATGTTGATAAGATACATGATGATAGGGTAGGATTTGTTGATCCGGCAACAGATGAATTTGATGAACATATGATGAGAGATGAAACGGGTAGAATTGTGCCTAAAACTCAAGTGGGAAATTATATGTACAAAATTTTTAATTTTTCTAATCGCTTAACAGAAGTATGGTGGAAATTATCACTCATTTCAAAAGAAATAAAAGAAATAGATAGTATATTAGAAAAAGAAGAAACTGTTGATGGATTAAAACAGTATAGGAAATTGCATAGACAATTTGATAGTTTCATTGAAAGCTTAGAGGAAGCAAATGAAAGTATTTAAGTAATATTTTTGAAAATATAATATATTATTTTACAGATTTCTCTATATAAAAAAGTTGTAAATGGTTTATATATAAGTCTTCTTTGTAGTATTTTTGACGGAAGATTGAAATGAACCATTATGAGTAGAAGATTTTTTGACCTTTATGCAGATACATGATATGCAACTGTAAAGGAATCATAGTGATAGTAAGCCAGTTCAATATCTGTTATGTAGCAATGAAAGTGCTTCTTTGTACGGATAAAAGGTTTGCTTATTACAGAGATAAAAGTTTATGTAATTATTAAAGTTCCTCCCACCGAAAGGAGTACAATGCAAGACAATAACACGATTGGTTATTACAATAACCATGCAGATGAATTTTATAAAAGTACAGTAGAAATTGATTTTTCAGCCATGCAGGAGAAGTTCCTGGCGGAGTTAAAATCAGGAAGTTATATATTGGATTTTGGTTGTGGTTCGGGGCGTGATACCAGATTCTTTCTGGAGCATGGATATCTGGTGGATGCAATAGATGCATCAGCAGAATTATGCAGACTGGCAGAAGAGTACACCGGAATAGAAGTAAAAAATATGTATTTTCAGGAATTATCAGAGATAAATAAATATGATGGTATCTGGGCATGTTCGTCTATATTGCATTTGCCGGGGGATGAACTGGCACAGGTAATGAGAAAAATGGTAACTGCATTAAAGGAAAAAGGGATTATTTATACGTCCTTCAAATATGGAAAATTTTCCGGAGAACGAAATGGAAGATTTTTTACGGATATGACGGAAGCTTCATTTGCAGAGTTTTTATTAAAAATAAGTGGAGTGGAAGTGAAGGAACAGTGGATAACCGGGGATGCACGACCGGGAAGGGAGAAAGAACAATGGCTGAATCTGATATTGCAGAAAACTTAATGAGGAAGGAATTACAAATAGTTTCTACGGACGTTATGACCGGGGATAAAAACAGAAAACGTTTTTTGTATTATCAGTTAAAAATGAGTATGCAAAAAGCGGACAGGATTGATATCATTGTTTCTTTTCTGATGGAATCCGGTGTCAGAATGATTCTGGGAGATTTGAAAGCCGCATTGGACAGAGGGGCTGATATAAGGATTCTTACAGGAAATTATCTGGGCATTACACAGCCATCTGCTTTATATCTGATTAAAAAGGAATTGGGTAATCAGGTTGATTTGCGGTTTTACAATGAAAAAGAACGTTCGTTTCATCCAAAGTCGTATATATTTCATTATAAGAATGAAGGCGAAATGTACATCGGTTCTTCCAATATTTCAAGGAGTGCATTGACTTCCGGAATTGAATGGAATTACCGTTTTCATAGTTTTCATGATAAGAAAAATTTTGATTTATTTTATGAAACATTTCTTGATTTGTTTGAAAATCATGCCATTATAATTGATAATGAAGAACTTGCAAGGTATTCTGGAAACTGGCACAAGCCGGCGGTGTATAAAGATTTGGAAAAGTATGATAGCACAGAAAATAAAAAGAATACGAAAGAAGGACAAATGCCCAGACCGAGAGGAGCACAGATAGAAGCATTGTATGCACTGGAGAACAGCAGGGCAGAAGGGGCAGTTAAGGGACTGGTGCAGGCAGCTACCGGTGTGGGAAAAACTTATCTGGCAGCATTTGATTCGAAAAAATATAATCATGTATTATTTGTAGCACACAGAGAGGAAATTTTAAAACAGGCGGCGGTATCTTTTCGGAATGTAAGACGGTCGGATGATTATGGTTTTTTTTATCAAAAACAGAAAGATACAGATAAATCTGTTATTTTTGCATCTGTTGCAACTCTGGGAAAAAGTGAGTATCTGAAAGAAGAGTTTTTTGCTCCGGATTATTTTGATTATATAGTTATTGATGAATTTCATCATGCAGTGAATGAACAGTACAGAAGAATTGTGGATTATTTTAAACCCCAATTTTTACTGGGACTTACTGCGACTCCGGAGCGGATGGATGGAAAAAATATTTATGAAATCTGTGATTATAATGTTCCATATGAGATTTCACTGAAGGAAGCAATTAATAAAGGCATGCTGGTGCCATTTCATTATTATGGTATTTATGACGAAATAGATTACTCCGCACTACATCCTGTAAAGGGGAATTATGAAGAGGAAGAATTAAATCAGGTTTATATTGGCAATAAGAAACGTTGCGATTTGATTTATAAGCATTATATAAAATACCGCTCCAAAAGGGCATTAGGATTCTGTTGTTCCCGGCAGCACGCAGAGGATATGGCGAGGGAATTCTGTGAAAGAGGAATTGATGCAGTGGCTGTATACAGTAATGCGGATGGTGCGTATTCTGAAGACAGAAAGCTGGCAATTGAAAAACTGGAAAATCAGGAAATTAAGGTGATTTTTTCGGTGGATATGTTTAATGAGGGAGTCGATATCACATCGCTGGATATGGTTATGTTTTTAAGACCGACGGAATCGCCGGTTGTATTTTTACAGCAGTTAGGCAGAGGACTTCGTATCAGTAAAGGAAAAAGCTATCTGAATGTTCTTGACTTTATGGGAAACTATGAAAAAGCAGGAAGAGTTCCGCTGCTCCTGAGCGGAGGAAAAAATTTCAGTGAAAATGTAATTGGTAATTATCAGGATATGGAGTATCCGGATGACTGTATTGTAGATTTTGATATGAAACTGATTGATCTGTTCAGTAAAATGGATAAGAAGTCATTATCCGTGAGACAGAGAATAGTTCAGGAATTTTATAAAACAAAGGACAGGTTGAAAGGCAGAGTCCCAACCCGCATGGAATTTTTTACATATATGGATGATACTATTTATCAGTATTGTATGGGACATGCAAAAGAAAATCCGTTTTATGGATATCTGGATTTTTTAAATAAAATGAATGAACTGTCAGAAGATGAGAAACTTATTTATTCCGGTATTGGACGGAAATTTCTTACTTTGATTGAAACAACTGAGATGCAGAAAGTATATAAAATGCCGATTTTGTACAGCTTCTATAATGATGGAAATATAAGGCTGGATGTGAAAGAGGAAGAAGTTCTGGAGACATGGAAAAAGTTCTTTGATGAGGGAACAAACTGGAAGGATTTTGCACAGGATTTGTCTTATGAAGAATATAAAGCGATACCGGATAAAAAACATTTACAAAAAGCGAAAACGATGCCGATTAAATATTTGAAGAAGTCTGGAAACGGATTTTTTACAGAGAAAGAAGGTTATGCCATTGCAATAAGTGATAAAATGAAAGATGTTATAGAAAACGAAACTTTTAAGATACATATGAAAGATATTTTGGAATATCGTACAATGGAATATTATCGCAGAAGATACAGGGCAAAAGATAATTTATAGTTAAAGTACAGAAGCAGAAGTAGTGAAGTTTTAATGATTAAGGATGGATGAAAACGGCAAAAAAACAGGGAACGGATTGTGAAGATATTGAAGGATATGCAGGATCAAAAATGATTCTTGGATAAGCAGAAAATGTTTTAAAAGAAATGGAGAAAAAACATGAATGAGAATATGATGAAAAGAAATGAGAAACTCGCACAGGTTGTAATCAAAGGACTTCAGTCCAGAAATATGACTGGTTACTATGCAGCAGATAAAGAAGAAGCACTTGCACAGGCATTGAAACTAATAGGAGAAGAAAGCAGTGTTGCCATGGGTGGATGCGAGAGTGCCCATGAGATTGGTTTGGTAAAAGCATTACAGGAGGGCAACTATCAGTATATTGACCGCTCAAAAATGTCTCCTCGTGATGGACTCCTGGCAGCATATGATGCGGATGTATTTCTGTCAAGTGTGAATGCGATGACAAGCGATGGAGTTCTGGTAAATATAGATGGAAATTCCAATCGTGTATCCTGTATTGCACAGGGACCGAAGAAGGTTATTTTTATTGTAGGAATGAATAAAGTCTGTTCTGATTTGGATGAAGCAATGAAGCGTGCAAGAAATGTGGCAGCCCCGGTAAATGCGCAGCGGTTTGATGTGAAAACACCATGCAAAGTGTCTGGAAAATGTTTTGACTGCAAATCTCCGGATACCATATGCTGTCAGTTCTTAATTACACGTTATTCACGGCATGAGGGAAGGATACACGTTATTCTGGTAAATGATACACTTGGATTCTAAGTGCAGAGGTGGAATAATGTTTGATAGTTATTCCAGACTGGATTTTCCAGATGTGTTTAAGTATAGGAAATAAATGTAAAAAATGAAGAAAAATGGACATTGGCGGCATCCTTTTTGAAAGGACAATAATAAACGAATGATAAATACGGGACTTCCGTAAAAAAAATCCGGATAGATTGATAAAAAGTATAGATTGTGATATAATAATATAAAATTCAAGATTTTTTATTTATGATGAAAAGGATGTGGTTATTGTGCTAAAAAGATTCAGTGTTGAAAATTTTAAATGTTTCAGGGAAAAAATTACATTTGAGATAGGGGCTGCAAGCAACTATAATTTTAATTCGGAAATAATTAAGGACGGGTGTGTAACAAAAGGTATTATATATGGAATTAATAGTTGTGGAAAATCTAATTTGGGATTGGCTATTATGGATATAGTTACACATTTAACGGAAAAAGAGAAAATTTTGAGAAATTATGATTTCTATTTAAATATGAATGGTAGGAAATCTTTTGCGGAGTTTGAGTATGTGTTTGGATTTCATGGGCATGAGGTGATTTATAGATATAGAAAATCTGATGTGAGTACACTTTTGAGTGAAAGCCTTTCTATTGATGAAAAAGAAGTTATATATTATGATTTTGACAAAAAAGAGGGATTTACACTTTTGGAGGGGTCGGATACATTAAATGCATCTATAAAAAAGGAGAGTCCAATATCGAGAGTAAAGTATGTTAATAGTAATTCAATTCTGGCTGATAACACGGAAAATGAAGTATTTAAAGAATTTATAGATTTTGTTGACCATATGCTTATGTTTTATTCGTTGGACAGCCGTGGCTATGAAGGATTTATGAGTGGAAATGAAAGTATTGCTGAAGGTATTGTAAATAGCGGAAAGGTTAAAGATTTTCAGGAGTTCTTAAAGAAGAATGAGATTGAATATGATTTGTATGCTTGTGAGATAGATGGTAAAAAGGCCATATATTGTCATTTTGAAAAGCAGGATGCAGACTTTTTTAAAATTGCTTCTACAGGAACAAGGTCACTTGCGCTATTTTATTATTGGTATATAAAAATGAAGGATGCGTCTTTTGTATTTATAGATGAATTTGACGCATTTTATCATTTTGAGTTATCCGAAAGTGTGGAATGTTGTTTAAAACAAATAGAAAGTGTCCAGATATTTACGACAACTCATAATACTGATCTTATGAGCAATGATTTGCTAAGGCCGGATTGTTATTTCATTTTAAATGAAAATCAGATTAAACCGATTTCTGAATTGACAGAAAAGGAACTTCGGCAGGCACATAATCTTCAAAAAATGTATAAGGCAGGTGCGTTTAATGCTTAATGCAGACTATAAAGCATTCATAGTAGAAGGAGAGGTCAGAGAGCCACAAATAATTGACAATATATCAAAAGTATTTTTTACACATAAAAATTATAAGATAATTACGCTTCCGGCGGGACAAAACATCTATATGTTGTGGAAAAAACTAAAGGAAGATGATTTTGATACAGATATTATTGAAGTATTAAGAGAGGAACATATTGAACTTGAAAAACAGCTAGAAGGACTTAACAGGGATAATTTTTCAGAAGTATATCTTTTTTTTGATTATGACGGACATCAAAATAATCTGGGTAATGATATTGATGAAAATGTAATTGAACAAATGTTAATTAGTTTTAATAATGAAACAGAAAATGGAAAACTTTATATTAATTATCCAATGGTTGAAGCACTTAGGGATTTTAGAACAGGAATATGTGGAAGTAAGGAAAATTGTTTTGTATTGTCTGAAGAGTTGGGGAAATATAAGTTCTTATCGATACGGAATGTGGATTTTCCTCAATTTAAAATGTATGATTTTCAAGTATGGCAAGCTGTAATAGAAGTATTTTCAATGAGACTTTCATGTCTGATGAATCAGTCAGCAGTTATTACTTATAATCAATATGTGGAAATAGTTACTCCTTTGGAAATATTTAAATTAGAGGAAAAGGAAATTCTGAAAAACAGAGTATTTATTATAAGTGCTTTTCCAGAGTTTCTGTTGGATTATTTTGGAGTTAAATTATGGAAAAAATGTGTAAAACATACAGAAAATCTGCTGACAAAACAAATGTGTAGAGCGGAATAAGTCGCTGTCTGGAAAGTGCCTGTTTTTAGAGAAGGAAATATTTTTTATAAATTGCATATAAATGGACATTGAAAAGGAAAAGAGGTAACAAAAATGAAGGTATTAATGATTAATGGAAGTCCGAGAAAAAATGGAAATACATCCATTGCACTGGAGGAGATGAAGAAAGTTTTTGAAACAGAGAAAATCGATGCGGAAATCGTACAGGTTGGCAATAAAGAGGTAAGAGGATGTATTGCCTGTGGACGTTGTGCAGAACTTGGAAAATGTGTTTTTGATGATGTCGTAAATGAACTGGCACCTAAATTTGAAGAAGCAGACGGACTTGTAGTTGCCAGTCCGGTCTATTATGCATCAGCAAATGCAACACTGATCGCAGTGCTTGACAGACTTTTTTACAGTTCACATTTTGATAAAGCCATGAAAGTCGGAGCAAGTGTTGTCTGTGCAAGGCGCGGCGGCTGTTCTGCTACTTTCGACGAATTGAATAAATATTTTACAATATGCAATATGCCAATCGCATCAAGCCAGTACTGGAATTCCATCCATGGGCGCGGACCGGGCGAGGCAAGTGAAGATGAAGAGGGAAAGCAGACAATGCGTGTGCTTGCAAGAAATATGGCATTTCTGATGAGAAGTATTGCACTTGGAAAAGAACAGTTTGGACTTCCGGAGGCGGAAGAACATGTATGGACACATTTTATCAGATAAATTGTGTCTGCATATAAACAGTGAAGGAAAATATAAAGGAAGAAGATAAAATATGGAAGAACAGATTTTAAACATGAGCAGTTTTTACAGGAGTATTCTGGAACAGGACAGGGCATCTGTTGTAATCTGCAATCTGAATCATGAGATTATCTATATGAATCCACAGGCAATACGAAGTTATGAAAAAAGAGGCGGAGAAAAACTGATAGGAAGAAGCCTGATGGAATGTCATAATGCAGAGTCAGCGGAAAAAATACAAAAGGTAATTGAATGGTTTGCGGCAGATGAAAGCCATAATATTGTGTATACATTTCATAATGAGAAGCAGAATAAGGATGTGTACATGGTGGCACTCAGGGACGCAGGAAACCTGATAGGATATTATGAAAAACACGAATACAGGAATTTAGAAACCATGAAAATGTATGACTTATGGTAGAAATAAGCATCTGATAGAACAAAGATAACTGGACAAAAATGACTCATTATCATATAATATAGACATAACAAGACAAAGGTGGCGTATTAAAATGGATAAAATGAATTGTCAGGAATATCAGAAACTTATTGGAGACAGGATAAAACAATATCGTATTAATGCAGGAGTTTCATAGAAAGATTTAGAGAACGAATCGGGAGTATCTGTTCGTAGCATATCAAGACTGGAAGAGGGTGCATCAATTCAGCTTGAAGGTTTAATTAAAATTAAGAAGCAATTATAAATCAGAAAAGAGTAAAACAGCAGTTGAAATAAAATCAGCTGCTGTTTTTTAGAAGAAACTTGACTTTTCGCATATGAAAAGTATAATATGACAGGTCAGCAGTGGCAAAAAGAGAGAATCCTTGTGAATTTTGCTTGCATGATACGGAATAATACTTTATAATATAGGGCGTAAAACCCATTACCTTTAGGTGATGGGTAGTTCACAATACAATTTAGGGTATGTAAAATTAGGAACAAAACAGGAGGGCATATTATGCTGAATGAGAAGAAAATTGCATTGATGACTAAAATGGCAATCTATGAGCAGGGAGAAGGAAAGAAGAGTTTCCCGATGAGCAAGTATTATCGTTCAGATTATCTTAGCCTGAGACTGATTAATGCTACCATAGTTGTTACGGTGGCATATCTGCTGGTTGTGGCAATGGTTGTCCTGGTGAATTTTGAAAGTATTCTGGAGAACCTGGTAACGATGGATTTGCTAAAGACAGGAAAATATCTTCTGGGATCTTATATAGCAGTGACTCTGATAAATGGGCTAATCACTTATTTCGTAAGCAGATGCCGCTTCCGGAAGTACCGCAGGGGTCTCAATGAGTACAATGGTAATTTGAAGAAACTCTATGCCATGAACGGGCGCAGGGAGAAAAACAGTTCAGGAGGACGGAAGAATGACAAATCTACTGATGATCAGAGAATGGTATAGAAAGGTATACAGCAGATATGCCATAGTGATAGATATCGGCATCCGCTTTGTGATATCACTGGTGGCAGTGCTGATGATAAATGCAAATATCGGAGCAATGAGCCTGCTGAACAGTCCGCTGGTGGCAGCGGTTGCGGCAGTGGTATGTGCGGTTGTGCCGAAGAGTCTGATGATACTTTTGCTTGCGGTGCTTGTACTGGCACATATCAGTTCGCTGTCGATAGAACTTGCCGGATTTATACTGGCAGTACTGATTATAATGTTTTTGCTGTATTTCCGCTTTTCTGCCGGTGACAGTCTGGTGCTGGTACTTGTTCCGGTATTATTTGTGATGAAAGTACCGTTTATCGTTCCAGTTGTTATGGGACTGGCAGCAACACCATTTTCCATTGTTTCTGTGGCATTTGGAACACTGATGTACTTTATTCTGAAGTATGTGCATATGAATTATGATAGCATCAGACAGTCCACGGACGGACTGGGCATCATGACGGATATGGCGAAGGAAATATTTACAAATCAGACCATGTATCTGATTATGATAGCATTTTCCATTACATTGATTGTAGTGTATATTATACACAGACTGCCGGTAAAATATTGCTGGACGATAGGTGTGGCAGCAGGAAGTGTGACAGATCTGGTAATTCTGCTGATTGGAAATGCAAGTTTTGGCATGGCAGATGTATTTACGGTTCCGGCATTGATCCTTGGAAATATTGCCGCAGTTCTTGTTGGCATCTGTGTGACACTTATGAAACACAATGTCGATTATCATAAGACGGAACAGGTACAGTTTGAGGATGATGACTATTATTATTATGTAAAGGCAGTACCGAAGCTGCAGGTGGAACAGGAAGAGCGAAGAGGAAAGAAAAATAGCGGCAGAAGAGCCGCAAGGTAGACAGAGAGGATAGAAAACCGGAAGGAAGTGAGATAATAATGGGTCAGGCGATATCAGAATTTTTTAGAACATATATCCCGTTGAAAATAGAAGTTACAGATATTGTGGAGATTATTATTATCTCCTTTATGTTGTACGAAGTATTAAAATGGGTTCAGAGTACGAGGGCATGGCAGCTGCTGAAAGGAATTATTGTAATTCTTGTTTTCATCGCACTTGCAGCCATATTTAAACTGAATACGATTCTGTGGATTGTTGATAAGGCAGTGAATGTACTGATGTTTGCAATCGTAATCGTATTCCAGCCGGAATTGCGCAAAGCACTGGAGCAGCTGGGACGAAAGCGGTTTTTTGAGGGTATTTTTCCGGATAATTCGGAGACAAATGAACGATTCAGCGATGACACGGTAAATGCACTGGTGAAGGCTGCCTATGAGATGGGAAAGGTCAAGACAGGTGCATTAATCGTCATTGAGCAGGATACAAATCTTTCAGAATACGAAGCAACCGGAATTGAACTGGATGCACTGGTAAGCAGCCAGCTGATTATTAATATTTTTGAGCATAATACGCCATTGCATGACGGTGCGGTTATTATGCGGGGAAACCGGCTGACGGCAGCGACCTGCTATCTGCCATTGTCAGATAATATGGAACTGAGCAAGGAACTTGGAACCAGACACAGGGCAGCCGTGGGCATCAGTGAAGTAACAGATTCCTTTACCATCGTTGTTTCAGAAGAAACGGGAGCAGTTTCCATTGCGGTGGGCGGCAGATTGTTCCGAAACATTGATGGAGATAAACTCCGTTCCCATCTGATTCGTCTGCAGAATAAGCAGATCGATGTGAAGAAGTTCCGTTTATGGAAGATAAGAAATGATAAGGCCAAAAATATGGAAACCAAAAAAGAAAAAGCTAAAAAGGAAAAGAAAGAGAAGTAGAAGGGGGCGGTATTGCCATGAAAAGTAGACTGACTGACAATTTAATATTAAAGATACTGTCTGTACTGATGGCAATATTGATCTGGATAGTCGTATTAAATATTAATGATCCGAGTAAAACCAGGCTTATTTCAGGCATTAAGGTAGCGGTTGAGAATGAGTCTGTTATCACGGATAATAACCAGGTATATACGATTACGGAAGGACAGCTGATCTCTGTAAAGGTAACAGGTCCGAGAACGATTGTGGATTCATTGAAAGCAGATGATTTTACGGCTACGGCGGATTTTAAGGATCTGTCACAGGCAAACTCTGTGCCGATTGACGTGCAGCTGAATGAATATGCATATCAGCAGAAAGTTACCATTAATGAGAAGTCAAATAATACGATTCGGCTGGACATTGAAGATCTGGTCGAAGAAACCTATGAGATTCAGGTAAAATATGTCGGAATTGCGGCCGATAATTATGTGGTGGCAGATACGCAGCTCGACAGGGAAAATGTGAAGATTACCGCACCGCAGTCGGTTCATGAGAGTATCAAAGAAGTGTGTGCGAATGTAAATATTGTGGGAGTGTCAGAGGATTTTGAAACGACAGTTCCGATTAAAGTATATAATAATAAAGGTGTGGAACTAATTCAGGCAGATAATCATGTTACAACGGATATTGCACAGGTAAATGCAAGCAGTACGGTATATTATACGAAGTCCATACCGGTTTCCTATACGGAAATTACGAGTCCGGAGAATACCGCAGTTGTGTCGGATATCAGACTGAGTAAAAACAATATTTCCATTATGGGAAAGAAGGAATATCTGGACAGAATAGAAGAAATTGTGCTTCCGGTGTCAGATATCATCATTGATGGAACACAGGAAGAAATCACCAGAACCTTTGATATAGAGGATCTGCTGCCGGAAAATGTGTACCTGAATGATACGGCAAAAACCATTACCCTTACGGTAGGATTGGAAGGAATGGCAGAAAAGACAATCTATGTGGATGTTAAGGATATTGGAATAAAGAACATACCGGATGGCATGGACGCATCCATCAGCTCGACAGGAAGTGTTTCGATCCGGGTGGAGGGTAAGAAAACACTGATTGATGAACTGAAAAACTCGGATATTGTGGCATATGTGAGTCTGAAGAATCTGGAAGAAGGGGTGTCAAGTGTCCCTGTAACACTGCAGCTTGCAGAAGGATTAACGCAGATATCAGATGGATATGTCAGTGTGAAGCTGACGGATAAGAGTGTACAGGAGGATACCACCACCGTACAGAATCCGAGTCAGAGTCAGAGCAGTACTGCACCGACCGGTCAGACCAGTGCAAATACTCAGACAACAACAGGTCAGGCTGGCACAACGAGAATGACGGAAACGTCGAGGGAAGATGAGAGTGAGACAACATCACAGAAACCGGAGGAAACAACGACACAGACGGCAAGTGACGAGACAGAAGAAACTTAGATACGGAAAGGACAGAAAAATGGTTAGCGCAACAGTAAAAGTAATAGATGAAACCGGATTACACATGAAACCGGCAGGAATCTTATGCAGGAAGGCAGTAAAGTTCCACAGTACCGTAAAGATAAAGAATGAAACCGGAATTTATAATGCAAAAAGTGTATTGAGTGTACTGGGGGCATGTGTCAGATATGGAGATGAAATAGAACTAATCTGTGAAGGACCGGATGAGGAAGAGGCATTAAACACACTGGTACATGATATCAGTCATAAATTATATAAAGAAGAATTGCTTTAACAGAGGGAGGCAGAAACATGGGCAAGTATTTTGGAACAGATGGTTTCAGAGGTGAGGCAAATGTAACATTGAATGTAGAACATGCATATAAGGTAGGCCGCTATCTTGGATGGTATTTTGGCAGGGAACATAAGGCGAGAGTGGTCATCGGAAAAGATACCAGAAGAAGCAGCTATATGTTTGAATATGCATTGGTTGCAGGTCTTACAGCATCAGGAGCAGATGCATATCTGCTGCATGTTACAACGACTCCGAGTGTGTCTTATGTTGTCAGAACAGAGGAGTTCGATTGCGGAATCATGATATCAGCCAGTCATAATCCATTCTATGACAATGGGATCAAGCTGATTAACAGGGCAGGCATGAAGATGGAAGCAGAAGTCGAGAATAAGATAGAGGAGTATATCGATGGCATTACACCTGAAATTCCTTTTGCGGTAAGGGAAAATATCGGAAGAACCGTGGATTTTGCTGCAGGAAGGAACCGTTATATCGGTTATCTGATTTCCATTGCAACAAGATCTTTTAAGGATAAGACGGTGGCACTGGACTGTTCCAACGGAAGTGCTTCTGCGATTGCAAAGAATGTGTTTGATGCACTGGGAGCAAAGACATTGGTCATCAACAATGAACCGGATGGAACGAATATCAATACGGATTGTGGTTCTACCCATATTGAAGTGCTGGCAGATTTTGTAAAGAATCATGAAGTGGATGCAGGCTTCGCCTATGACGGGGATGCGGATCGCTGTATTGCCGTGGATGAAAAGGGAAATATTATCGACGGTGATGGAATCATGTATGTCTGTGGAACTTATATGAAGGAGCATGGGCAGTTGGCAAACGATACAGTGGTGACAACTGTTATGTCTAATATTGGTCTGTACCGTGCTTTGGAAGAAAAAGGAATCAAGACGGAACAGACAGCAGTCGGTGATAAGTATGTGTGCGAAAATATGATGAAGAATGGTCATTGTCTGGGAGGTGAACAGTCAGGACATATCATATTCAGCAAGCATGCAACGACAGGGGATGGAATCCTTACTTCTTTGAAAATGATGGAAGCAATGATTGAGAAAAAACAGTCTTTCAGTGAACTGACCAGAGAACTGAGAATTTTCCCACAGATCCTGATTAATGTCAAAGTGCAGGATAAAAAGCAGGCGATGGAGGATGCTGAGGTGCTTGCGGCAGCCGATAAAGTGTCAGAAGAACTGGAAGGAAACGGAAGGATTCTGCTAAGACCAAGCGGAACAGAGAATCTGGTGCGTGTCATGGTGGAAGCGGAAACAGATGAAATCTGCAGGGAAATGGCAGAACGTGTCGTTTTGAAGTTACAGAAGTATGCAATATCATAGGGAGATAATTTATGGGAAATGTGGATGTGGTAATACCGGTATACAAGCCGGACAAGAAATTACAGATGGTCATAAGCAGACTGATGGGACAGACCATTGTCCCATCCAATATATTTCTGATTCATACCCGCAGCAGTGAAGATGACTGGCATACGGAACAGCTTCTGCAGGAGGTACAGACGGAGTATTCTGTTGTTCAGGTGGTTTCCATTGCACAGGAAGAATTTGACCACGGCGGTACGAGAGATATGGCCATGCATCTGTGTAAATCACAATATGTTCTGATGATGACACAGGATGCCATGCCGAAGAATGGAAAATTGATAGAGACCCTGAGAAATGCCCAGGGTGAAAAGATATCCGTGGTATTTGCAAGACAGGAGCCGGCAAAGGACTGCCGTATCATAGAACGGTATACAAGAACTTTTAATTATCCTGCGGAATCCCATTCTGCGATGGAAAAAGCGGCACAGACAAATAATGGAATCAAGTCGATTTTCTGTTCGGATGTCTGTGCCATGTACGATCGTATAGCATACGAAGAAGTCGGAGGATTTCCGGGAAAAGTTATTTTTAATGAAGATGAGATATTTGCTGCGAAATCACTGAAAGCAGGATATGATATCCGTTATGAGGCACAGGCGGTTGTGATTCATTCCCACAATTACAGCGGAGTGCAGTATTTTAAACGTTATTTCGATCTGGGAGTGTCACAGGCAGACTTTTCTTATATTTTTAATGAATACCATGCAGAAGATGAAGGCATCCGGCTGGTAAAGCAGACTTTCCGCTATCTGATGAAGAGGAAGAGCTATTTTGATATTCCGGTGCTGTTTTATCACAGTGGAATGAAATTGATCGGAATGAAGCTTGGAAAAATGTATCGGAAACTTCCGGATAAAATAATTATGAAATGTACATCCAATAAAGCATATTGGAAGAGATAGGAGATGGAAGAAACATGTTGAATTATAAAAAGTATAAAAGAGTCCCGGTAGTGGATTTGGCGGACAGGGAATGGCCGGATAAGGAAATTGAAAAAGCCCCGATCTGGTGCAGCGTTGACCTGCGTGACGGCAATCAGGCACTGATTGAGCCAATGGTGGTGGAAGAGAAGATAGAGTTCTTTAATATGTTAGTAAAACTCGGTTTCAAAGAGATTGAAGTGGGATTTCCGGCAGCTTCCCAGATCGAGTATGATTTCTTAAGACAGCTTGTGGACCGGGATCTGATTCCGGACGATGTAACCGTACAGGTACTGGTACAGTGCAGGGAGCATCTGATCGAGAGAACCTTCCAGGCATTAGAGGGCATAAAACGTGCCATTGTACATATCTATAACTCCACATCCACTCTCCAGAGAGAGGCGGTTTTCCACAAGAGCAGAGAAGAAATTAAGCAGATTGCCATCGATGGAACAAAGATGGTCAAGAGTTATGTGGAAAACTTTCCGGGCGAAATTATTCTCGAGTATTCCCCGGAAAGCTTTACCGGTACGGAACTTGATTATGCACTGGAAGTATGTACGGCAGTACAGAAGGAGTGGGGTGCATCGAAAGAGAAGAAGATCATCTTCAACCTTCCGGCTACCGTGGAAATGAATACACCGAATGTATATGCGGATCAGATTGAATGGATGCATAAACATTTTGAAAACAGGGAATCAATTATACTAAGCGTACATCCGCACAATGACAGGGGTACTGGTGTGGCAGCAGCAGAACTTGCGATGCTTGCAGGTGCGGACAGGGTGGAAGGAACTTTGTTTGGCAATGGTGAGAGAACCGGTAATGTGGATGTGTTAAACATTGCGTACAATATGTTTTCACAGGGAATTGATCCGGAACTGGAGTTAGAACATATCAATGATATTATTGAAGTATACGAAAGATGTACCAGGATGCCGGTCGGCATGAGACATCCGTATGCAGGAAAACTGGTATTTACCGCATTTTCAGGTTCTCATCAGGATGCCATCAACAAGGGAATTCAGGCGATGAAGGAAAGAAATGACGGATTCTGGGAAGTTCCTTATCTGCCGGTTGACCCGTCTGATCTGGGAAGGGAATACGAGCCGCTCGTAAGAATCAACAGCCAGTCCGGAAGAGGCGGTGTGGCATTTGTCATGGATACCTACTTCGGTTACAAGCTTCCGAAGGGAATGCAGAAGGAATTTGCAGATGTGATTCAGGTCATTGCTGAGCAGCATGGAGAAGTAGCACCGGATACCATTATGGAGAAATTCCGTGAGGAATACCTGACCTGTAAGACGGACAGGGAATACCCATATACCTTTGATTCCTGTAAGATAGAAGATGTGGAAGAAACCGATAAGGGTGATACACAGGCATCCATGAACTTCAAGTATAAAGGCGAAGAAAAGCATGTAAAGGTAGTCGGAAATGGTCCGATCGATGCGGTAAAGAATGCACTTCATCAGGCAACCAGTGTGAATTTCAAGATTAACGATTATTCAGAACACGCACTTGGAGAAGGTTCTAATGCAAAGGCAGCAGCATATATCTGTGTAACCGATCTGGATACAAAGAAAACAACCTATGGTGTAGGTGTAAGCACGAATATTACCAGAGCTTCCATCAGGGCATTATTCAGTGCTTTAAACAGACTGGCAAAATAAGAAAGGATAAGCAGGATGAAAAAAATATTAGTCACAGGCGCAAACGGACAGTTGGGCAGGGCGATCCGCCATGAATATGCCGGCGAGAATGTGGAATTTATCAATACGGATGTCGTTATGACAGAGGGGATTCATTCGACTCTGGATATTACGGATATTGATGAGGTAATGTCACTGGTAAAACAGACAAAACCGGATGTTATCATTAACTGTGCGGCACATACCAATGTAGATAAATGTGAGCAGGAGTGGGATCTTGCGTATAAAATCAATGCCATCGGACCGAGAAATTTAAGTATTGCGTCAACCGAAACCGGTGCAAAGATGGTACATGTATCAACGGATTATGTATTTGAAGGCAATGGAACAAGACCATATACCGAATTTGATGAAATTCATCCGATCAGTGCATATGGAAAGACAAAGGCAGAGGGCGAAAAGTTCGTCCGTGAATTTGCACAGAGATATTTTATCCTTAGAACGGCATGGCTGTACGGGGATGGAAAGAACTTTGTAAAAACAATGCTGCGTCTTTCGGAAACACACGATGAGGTCAATGTAGTCTGTGATCAGTTAGGTTCACCGACAAGTGCTGCAGAACTGGCAAGGATGATACATTTTCTTGAGCCGACAGAAAATTACGGATTATTCCATGCAACCTGTGAAGGCGATACGAACTGGGCGGATTTTACGGAAGAAATCTTCCGTCTGGCAGGAAAGAAAACAAAGGTCAATCATGTGACATCAAAGCAGTATAAGGAAATGAATCCGGCTTCAGCGGACAGACCGGCATACTCCATTCTTGAAAATTATATGATAAAGCTTACCAGTGATTTCAGAATGGCGGACTGGAAAGATGCGATTGCAGAGTACATGAAGCAGATGTAAGGAGGACATATGTGTAAAAAGATATTAGTAACAGGAGCCGGTGGTTATATCGGACAGCATGTTGTGAAAGCACTGCTGGATAAGGGAGCAGCTGTCATTGCAACAGATATCCGTCTGGATGATGTGGATGACAGGGCAACAAAAATACAGAAAAATATTTTTGAAGAGAATGAGAATATTTTTACAGAGATGGGTTCGCCGGATGTCTGCCTGCATATGGCATGGAGGGACGGATTTATCCATAATTCCGAGAAACATATCGAAGATCTGGACAGCCATTACAAATTCATCAGCAACATGATGAAGGGCGGATTAAAGCAGATTGCGGTAATGGGTTCGATGCACGAGGTCGGATATTACGAAGGTGCGATCGATGAGAATACACCTACAAATCCATTGTCTTTATATGGAATTGCGAAAAATACATTAAGACAGCTCACATTTCTTCTGGGAAAAAATGAAAACGTAATTGTCCAGTGGATTCGTGGCTTTTATATCTTTGGAGATGATTTAAAGAACAACTCTATTTTTAAGAAAATCGTAGAGGCAGAACAGGAAGGAAAAACAGAATTTCCATTTACATCGGGAAAAAATAAGTACGATTTTCTGAGTATTTACGACATGGCAGATCAGATTGCAGAAATTGTTCTGCAGGATAAAATAAACGGAATTATTAACAGTTGTACCGGACAGCCAATGACACTGGCTGAAAAAGTGGAAAGCTTTATCAAAGAGAATAATTTTAAGATAAAGCTGAAATACGGAGCATATCCGGACAGACCATATGACTCACCTGGAATCTGGGGTGACGCAACTAAGATTAATGAAATTATGAAAGCAGCGAAATAAGCTGCTTTCATACAAGGAGTATTGTGATGAAAAGTAAGAAAGCATTAGTCATGGTAGTCATTGTGGCTATTTTGTTTGACTGGCTCATTTTAAATAAAGTCCCGGTAGTCATTCCGGACAATGTTACGGTAAGTGTTGACATGGAATCAACCAAGGCCGGCAATTACCAGTTTTTCTATTCTGACGGAATATTCGACATCAATAACTGTAAAACGGTCGAATATAAAGAGGCAGGAAAGCGGGAAAACCTTAAATTTGAAGTGCCTTCAAAATTCAATTCCTGGAGAATTGATTTTGGGGAAGAAACAGCGGAAGTAAAGATTTATTCCATTCATGTGAGCTATCATGGAAACACATGGGAATTAAAGGATCAGCTCTTATTAAAGGACAATCAGTTTAAGGGAGTGGATTCTATTTCCGAGGAATCCGGCACTATCCTGATTCAGACCAATAGTGACGATCCGCAGTGTATCTTTGCATTTTCACAGGATTATATCAGGAAAAATCTGGAAAACCTGGCACAGAAATGGTGCGATATCCTGAATATCATTATCTGTGTTGCATTCGACATTATCCTGCTTGCCGCAGGACTGATTGGAAGAAAGATCGTAAGTCTGTTACAGGAACTCTGGAGCAGCCGAAAACTGGTCATGAATCTTGCACAGAATGACTTTAAGACAAAATATGTAGGTTCATACCTTGGAATTATCTGGGCATTTATCCAGCCCCTGGTTACGATTCTGGTCTACTGGTTTGTGTTTCAGGTCGGATTAAGAAGTGGTAACGTAGGAAACTTTCCTTTCATTCTCTGGCTGATGGCCGGACTTGTACCATGGTTCTTCTTCTCCGATGCGCTGAGTGCCGGAACAACATCCCTTCTGGAATATCAGTATCTGGTAAAGAAAATTGTATTCAAAATCAGTGTGCTGCCCGCTGTTAAAATTATCTCGGCAATGTATGTGCATATTGCGTTTATGGCACTTACGGTCATCATTTATGCGTTCTATGGATATACACCGGACTGGCATACCCTGCAGATTATCTACTATACATTCTGTACCGCGGTGCTTTCACTGGCACTGGTATACTTTACCTGTTCCATTGTTATATTTTTCCGCGATACCACACAGATTGTCGGAATCTTCCTTCAGATAGGAATGTGGATGACACCGATTATGTGGCAGATCGCTATTTTGCCAACCCAGTTTTTATGGATCTTCAAGGCAATGCCGATGTATTATGTCGTGGCAGGTTACAGGGATTCCCTGATCGATAAGGTATGGTTCTGGGAAAGACCATATGAAACAGCATGGTTCTGGGGCTTTACCCTGGTATTATTTGCATTGGGAACAGTCGTATTTAAAAAATTAAAAGTACATTTTGCCGATGTGCTGTAGAGAGGTAACAAATGGAATCAATCGCAATAAATGTTGATAATGTATCAAAAATATATCGTTTATACAATAAACCATCGGACAGATTAAAAGAGGCACTTGGTTTTTCAAAGAAAAAACTCTATCAGGAGCATTATGCACTGAACAATGTAAGCTTTGAAGTAAGAAAGGGTGAGACCGTCGGAATCATTGGTACAAATGGTTCCGGTAAGTCAACCATCCTGAAAATCATTACCGGAGTACTGAACCCGACACAGGGCAATGTCAGTATTCAGGGAAGAATATCCGCACTGCTGGAGCTGGGTGCCGGATTCAACATGGAATACACTGGAATTGAAAACATCTATCTGAATGGTACGATGATGGGATTTTCAGAAGAAGAAATCAACGCAAAGATGGATGATATCCTGAGTTTTGCAGATATTGGGGACTTTGTGCATCAGCCGGTAAAAACATATTCAAGTGGTATGTTTGTCCGGCTGGCATTTGCGGTGGCAATTAATATCGACCCGGAAATCCTGATTGTCGATGAGGCATTGTCGGTAGGAGATGTATTCTTCCAGGTAAAATGCTATCACAAGTTTGAAGAATTCAAGAAGATGGGAAAGACCATCCTGTTTGTAAGCCATGACCTTGGAAGTATCAGTAAGTATTGTGACAGAGTTATTCTGCTGAACAAAGGCGTGAAAGAGGCAGAAGGAAAGCCGAAGGAGATCGTGGATCTGTATAAACAGCTCATGGCACAGAATGATGCACCTACCGATGTGCCAAAGACCGTGGTGGAGAATAACCAGCAGGGAATGTGGAAACAGTATCTGAACAACAACCCGAAGTTTCAGGATTATGGGGAAAAGCATGGCGAGATTGTTGACTATGCCATCATAGATGAAACAGGAAAGATTACATCGAATATCCAGAAGAATACAGAATTTACGATTAAGATGAAGGTGCGTTTCCATAAGGAGCTGCAGGAGCCGATCTTCGCGTTTACCATTAAGGATTTACAGGGAACGGAAGTTACGGGAACAAATACCATGTATGAGGATATTCCGGTTGGCCCGGTAAAGGCAGGGGAAGAAAGAGTCATAGAATTTAAGCAGAACATGAATCTGCAGGGAAGGGATTATATGCTTTCCTTAGGCTGTGTCGGATTCTTCAGCAATAAATTTGTGGTATACCACAGACTGTACGATGTGTGTGACATACATGTAATTTCGGATAAAAATACCGTTGGATTCTATGATATGAATTCAACCGTAACGATCACAAAGTAAGGAGGCAGAAGATGATTCTTCAAAAGAATACAGCCAATCGATTGGGTATCTTTGTATTTTATGATAAAGATGGTATTGCAGATGAATATAATTTCTATTTTATAGAGGAATTAAAAAAACAGGTCAGCAGACTTCTGGTTATCTGCAATGGCGACGTGGAGGAAGAGGCAGGAAAACGTTTTTCCAGGATTGCGGATGAAGTAATGATGCGTGGAAATGAAGGCTTTGATATTACCGCATATCATCTGGGCTTAAAAAAATATGGCTACAACAGGGACGGAAAATTTGACGAGGTCATTATCTGTAATTCCACCATGTTCGGTCCGGTATATCCGTTCCGGGAAATGTTCGAGAAAATGGCAGTGAGGGATCTGGATTTCTGGGGAATTACCAATTTCCATGAAGTTCCGTTTGATCCGTTCGGAACTGTAAAATATGGCATGCTGCCAAAACATGTGCAGTCGTTCTTTATGGTATTCCGCAAGTCGCTGACCATGTCGCCGGAATTCCAGAAATACTGGGAAGATATGCCGCAGATCACTTCCTACGAGCAGGCAATTGGATATCACGAAGCCATCTTTACCAAAGAATTTGCGGATAAGGGATTTCAGTGGGCAGTCTATGCCGATTCAGAGGAACTCGAAGGCTATACCTACGATCCGCTGCGAGATTTCCCAAGACTGATGATCGAAGAAAAGCACTGTCCGGTGATCAAGAGAAGATCCTTCTTCCATGAATATGGGGAAGCATTGTCAAGAAGTGGCGGCGAAGGTACAAGAGAAGCCATGGAATATATCGAAAAACATACGGATTATGATACTTCCATGATATGGAAAAATATATTAAGGCTGCAAAATATGGCGGATGTTAAGAAAAGAATGCATCTGAATTATGTGCTTCCGACCGGAATACGCCTGAACAAAGAGGAAAAAAAATTAAAGACAGCACTGGTTATCCACATTTATTATGAAGAACTGGCTGCAATGTGTGCAGAATATGCCGCAAATGTACCGGAAAATGTGGATATCTATGTCACTGTACCGGATGAGAAAAAACTCGAAAATGCAAAGAATGCATTTGCAGGGGTGAAAAATCATACGATTGACTACCGGATCGTGGGAAATATCGGAAGAGATGTAGCACCATTCCTGGTAGGATGCAAGGATTTGATTGATAAATATGATTTGATTGCAAAAGTACATGACAAGAAGGTATATCAGGTTGTTCCGATGTCAATCGGGGATTCCTGGGGACATATGTGCTTTGAAAATATGTTAAAAAATGCGACATATATAGATAATGTAATCGCAACATTTGAAGAAAATCCATTTCTGGGCCTGCTGACTCCTCCGGTTCCGGTGCATGGTCCGTATTATCCGACTACCGGAAAAGGCGAATGGGGCGATAATTTCAAGGTTGCAAAGGAACTGGCAGGGAAACTGGGACTGAAGGTGGACATGAATCCGGAGAAAGAACCGGTAGCACCGTTGGGCTCAATGTTCTGGGTTCGTACAAAAGCATTGAAAGGTTTATTTGATTACGGCTGGGAATACACCGACTTTCCGCCGGAACCGATTGAAACAGATGCAACGGTGCTTCATGCCATTGAAAGAATCTATCCGTTCTGTGTACAGAATGAGGGATATTATGCAGGCTGGCTCATGGCGGACAGCTATGCCGGAATCCAGCTGACAAACTGGAGATTCATGAATGACGAGATGAGCAGGGCGGCAATGAAACATATGGGTGTTTCACGTTTCAGGGAATTGATTGATAAGATTAAATCAATATAGGAGATAAAGATGAAAGTAGAAAACAATCTGAAAAACAGGTGCGGTATTTTTTTGTTTTATGACCGGGATGGAATTGTAGACGATTATATTCTTTATATGTTAAAAGATCTCAGACAGAACTTATCCTATCTTCTGGTTGTATGCAATGGAGAGCCGGGTGAAGAGGGATTAAAAAGGCTGCAGTCTGAGTCAGATGAAGTTCTGATAAGAGCAAATCATGGTTTTGATGTAGGCGGTTACAGGGAAGGTCTCTTTTATCTTGGATTTAAAGAATTGCAGAAGTATGATGAGATCGTACTGTTTAATTATACCTTTTTCGGAGGAATTTATCCATTTTCCGAAATGTTTGAGAAGATGAGTACAAAAGACCTGGATTTCTGGGGTATCACAAAGCATCATAAGGTAGAAGTAGATCCTTATGGAAAGAACCGCTACGGTTATATGCCGGAACATATCCAGTCTCATTTTCTGGTACTGCGTAATTCTTTGGTGTCCAGTGATGATTATAAAGAATTTATCATATCCATGAAGAATCCGGGATCTTATGTGGATTCTATCTGTGATTATGAAACGATTCTGACCAAACATTTTGAAGATCTCGGATATAAATGGGAAGTTTATGCGGACACCGCACGTTACGAGCGTTATGCATACTGTCCGGTTATGTTCTATATCAAAGATATGCTGGAAAAGGACAGATGCCCGATTATCAAGAGACGTTCGTTCTTTACGGATTATAAGGATTTCCTGATCAATACCTGCGGACAGCCTTCGGTTGAGGCATATGACTATATCCGCAATCATACGGATTATGATGTGAATATGATCTGGGATAATATTCTCCGTGTGGAAAATATTTCAGAAGTGCATAAGGTCATGCAGTTTAATTACTGTATGCCGGAGCAGGTGTCTTACGATGGGGAAACTCTGGAAAATATGCAGGCTGCCATCTGGGTAAAGCAGACAGAGAGCCTGGTATTTTATCAGGAATTTCTTGAAAACAGAAATTGTGACATCGTATTATATGGTTCTGCGGAAAATACGAAGAAGGTGGCTTACGCAGCAGGAGCTGCCCATCTTAACATCGCACCGGAAGAACCGGGAACTTATCAGGAATTCCTGGCAGCAGTGCAGAAGAACCATAAGCCGGGAATACAGTATTATGCATTGCTTGTGATGGATACGGTGGAAAAAATCAGACCATACAGCAATGAGATTTCCAATGTATTCAAGGACTGGAAATGTATCTTTGCATCCGATGAATATATGATCAACCAGAAGCATACCTTCCTGGAAAATCCCCGGATGGGACTTGGCATACCGCCGGTGCCTGATTTCGGAGAGTTTTTCGCAAAATATGCGGACGGATGGGCAGGAAATTATGAGAAGGTCAGTGAATATTTAGAGCGTATCGCGGTCAGGGTAAATAAGAAGAAAGAGATTGCACCGCTGATTCCAACCGAAGGAGCAGTAATGATAAAGGCTGACTGCCTGTGCAGTGACAGCATGACAGAGGCATTGAAAGAACCGGTGGAAGATGATGTATTTTACATCGCATTGCCGTTTATTGTGCAGGGAATGAGATATTACACCGGAACACTGTACAGTAATGAATATGCAGCAGTTGATATCACAAATTCTGATTATATGATGAGGGAATTAAACAAAGCCGTATTTGACAAGTATGGTGCAAATTATCACAGTGTTGTGGCTGACCGGGTAAAGAATAATATATTAGAGCAGCCGCCACAGCCGCCTGTTGTTGATAATAACTGGAAAGCAAGAACAAAAAGAAGATTAAAAAAAGTTCTTCCGGAGAAAATATATTTAAAGGGAAAGAAATATTATTTTCATTTGCGGGGAAGAGAGTTTAAGGGATAATTGATATTAATGGAAGGAAAGTGCTGATGATAGAAAAAATAGGAAAAGTCACGATGAATTATGACTATTATAAAGGAAAAGATTTATACAGTGACGGTGATATAGAAAATGTGATCTTAGACATGGTTCAGGAAAGTGACAGTTACCGTTATACAGATAAAAGGTTTGATAACTGGCCGATTTTATATCATTTAAGCAGACAGAGAGAAAACATCGCAGAGCCGATGGAGATACAGGATACGGATGAAGTGCTTGAAGTAGGTGCCGGAATGGGTGCGATTACGGGAGCATTGGCAGCAAAGGCAAAAAAAGTGGATTGCATCGAACTGTCAAAAAGACGTTCCCTTGTCAATGCACACAGACATAAGGATTGTGACAATATTGAAATCTTTGTCGGTAACTTTCAGGATATTCCGATTACCAAGAAATATGATGTCATCACATTAATCGGTGTACTGGAATATGCAGGATATTATATCGAGGATAAGAACCCGTTCGAGGCATTTTTAAATAAAATCGGGGAATGCCTGAAAGAAAACGGAAAACTCTATATCGCCATCGAAAACCGGCTTGGCATGAAGTATTTTGCCGGATACAACGAAGATCATCTTGCAAAGCCATTTGTGGGAATCGAGGGATATGAAAATGAAAACAGAATCCGGACATTTTCCTATTCCGAGATCCGGACACTGTTAAACAAATGTGGATATCAGAAGCTTGCGTTCGCATTTCCATTTCCGGATTATAAATTACCGCAGGCAATTTACGATGAAAATGCACTGATGAAGTATGAGGTGGATTTTTCATCCAGAAATAATTATGATTCCGATGTGCTGCTATGTTTTGACCAGTTAAAGGCATTCAAGAGCCTAAAGGGGACAGAAGAATTAAAATACTTTGCAAATTCATTTTTAATTGAGGCGGTAAGGAGTTAATCTATGAAATTAAATTACTTAAAATATAGTGATGAAAGAAATCGCAGATTCAGTATCAGAACGGAAGTTGTAAACGAAGAAGGGAAAAAGACCGTTTATAAAGAAGCCATTTTTCCGGAAGGGAAAGAGCATATCGAAAAAATGCAGCTGTTTTATGACCGCCTGAAGGAATATTATTCTGAGGTGGAGATGTGCCCTGTCCGGAAACAAGGCGATGGTGTGGAATTCGCCTTTATCGAGGGAGAAAATCTGTCCGACCGCTATGGAAGGATTGCACGAAGCGGGGATACGGCAGCTTATGAAGATCTTTTAACATACCATAGGCAGCTGATTTGCGGTGATGCAAAGAACTCCTGTGTGTTTGAGGCAGGTGCGGAATTTGAAAAGTGGTTTGGAGATGCGGACGGCTATACCGGAAAAAAAGGGTTAGTCTATGCGAACTTTGATGCAATCGCAAGCAATATCATACTCAAAGACGATACACCGTATTTTATCGATTATGAATGGGTTATGGAATTTAAGATTCCAAAAGATCTGGCTGTTTATCACTGCATCCGGGACGGATATATGCACAATCCGGAACTGGAGCAGTTTTATCCATTCCATAAGGTAATGGAATTTCTGGGAATTGAAAGCAGTGAGGAAGTCTTAGATCAGAGCTACTGCCACTTCTATGATTATGTTATATCGGATGAACAGGGAAGAAGTTATGCAAAGGATAAGTATTGCTGCCTGAAGAATATCCGTAAGATCGATGAAGTGATGAAAGAATGGGAAAAATGTGCGGATAACTGGAAAGCTGCCGTTGCTGCTAATCAGGATCTCGAAGAGAAATTAAAGAATGCGAAAGCAGAGTGGCAGAAATGTGCCGATGAATGGGCGAAGTCTGTACAGGCAAACAAAGAATGTGAGCAGAACTGGAGAGCCGCATTACAGGCAAATGAAAATCTTGAGAAAGAATTAGAGAGTGCAAAGGCAGAATGGCTGAACTGCGCAAATGAATGGAAGAAGTCTGTGGAGACCGTACAGAATCTGGAGCGGGATCTGAAAGATTTAAGTGCAAGACATGATCAGCTTGAAATCCAGTATCAGACAATTATCAATACAAAGACATGGCGTGCACATGAGAAAATTAAGAACACATTGCACAGGTAAAACCGGAGGATATTTTTATGGGAAAGAGTCAGAGAGAAAGAATCTTATATTTTGATTTGATCAAATTAATCGCAATGCTTTGCGTGTTTGTGTGTCATTTTACACGATCACTGGAAGCTGCCGGTGTCGGATTTGATTTTAAAATACTGCCGGATACCGTTTTCTCCGTGTATCTTGGAAGCTTTGGAGTGACCCTCTTTTTTATTGTCAGTGGTGCGGCACTGATGTATGTCTATGAAGAAAAAATCGACATAAAGACTTATATTATCAAGCGTTTAAAGGGAATTTACCCATTATTCTGGCTGACTTATCTGTTTGCATTTTTCATTACCTTCTATGAAAATGCCGGCATGAACCAGGGGATTCCAAAGGCAAGAATTATATACAGTATTCTTGGCTGTGACGGAAATATGCTCTGGTTTGGTCCGAACTTTTATATGGTCGGTGAATGGTTCTTAAGTGTTATTGTTTTATTATATCTTGTATTCCCAGTATTAAGAAGTGGCATCAAAAAGTCACCGTATCTGACGTTTGGGGCAGTTATCGTACTGTTTTTCGTGCTGTTAAAGATATGGAACAGTCCGATGCCTCTGGAGTGCTTCTTTTTATCAAGACTTCCGGAATTTGTATTCGGTATGTTCTTTATCAAAGTAATCCGGACACCGAAGTGGTGGCTCGGACTTGCGGGCGCATTTGTCCTGATACTTGCAGCCATATGCAGTGACAGTCTTGTAAATACGAACGCAGTCTTAAAGACAGAAGTAGTGGGAATCGCAGCATTCTGTTTCCTTTCCTGGTGCCTGAACCCGGTAAAAGGTCCTGTCATTGAGAAAATAAGCAGCTTTGTGAACCGTTATACATATGGTATTTTCCTGACACATCATTTTGTACAGGCACAGATTCTGCAGAAATTCACAGGAAAGGTATTGCAAAGTTCGGATGTGATACTTGCATTTCTTCTCTGTATGATTGTCACACTTGCGGCAACTGTTTTTCTGTTCCGCTTAAATAAAAAAATATTGGAAAGAGGGCGGAATAATGGGTAAAAACGCAGTGGTCCAGAAGGTTTTCCACGGACTGAAAAAGGTATATCTGAAACTTCCCGTGGATAAGGAAGCCAAAATAAAAGCCAAAAATGCATTTTATAAAGTATTCGGCCCGCTGTTTAAGAATACTCCTTCCTATCAGCAGTGGGCTTATATCCATGCAAAAAGCATGAAAAAGGGCAAGGTAAAGATAAGCGATGCACAGCTTAAGAAATTCACCTTTTCCGGAAAAATAGCGATTCAGCTGCATTTATTCTATGTGGATCTGATGGACGAATTTGTAAAATATTTTAATCATATGCCATATCCGTTTGATCTGTATATTTCCGTGATGGATCAGTCGTTTGAGGATGAAGTGCGCAGAAAGGCGGAAAAAATCCGGAATGTTTCAAAGATTACGATTAAGCAGGTGGAGAACAGGGGAAGGGACGTGTCACCGTTTATATCCGTATTCGGACAGGAGATGCTGCAATATGACTACTGCTGTCATGTACACAGCAAAAAATCATTGTTTACCGGAAATGAGCAGATGGACTGGAGAAAACATTTGTTAAACCATCTGTTTGGAAGTGAAACCTTAATCAAAAGTATCTTTTACTGGTTTGAAGAAGGGGACAAGATAGGCATGATTTATCCGGAGACTTATCCGGGAATGCCGTACTGGGGACATACCTGGCTTCAGAATACGGCGGCAAGAAATACACTGCTGCAGCGCATCGGGGTTGGCTATATCCCGGATCGCAAGTACATCGAATATCCGATGGGAACGATGTTCTGGGCAAGAACAGAAGCTCTGCACCAGTTCTTTGATGCAGGAATAAAAGTTTCTGAGTTTCCGGAAGAGAAGGGACAGACGGATGGAACAATCGCACACGCGTTCGAGAGATGTTTGGTTCCAGTCTGCCGCTATAATGGATTCAACACCCTGATTTTTGATGAAACGACCGGGGAATTTACCTATAATCACGGCAAAAAGAATTTTAATCAGTACGATGCAAAGAGCTTTGAAGATATGAAGCTTCAGGCGGAGCAATACGATATTATCTCGTTTGATGTTTTTGATACCCTGGTGGAGCGCAGCATTGCAAGGCCGGATGATTTGTTTGACTTTATGGAAATGGAGCTGGAAGAGAAATATTCCGGGATTCCATTTAAGCAGTTACGCAAAGAAGCCGAGATGAACTGCCGGGTAAAACGTCCGTCCGAAGATCCGGATCTGGATGACATTTACCGGGAACTGGAACAGATGTCAAAATATTCTGCGGATGACTGCAAAGTGATGATGGAAACGGAATTAAACACGGAGATGAAATTCTTATCCCCGCGTAAAGAGGTTGTGGAGCTTTACCGCTATCTGAAAGAGAAGAAGCATAAGAAATGTATTATCGTTACGGATATGTATATGCGCAGACAGGATATCGAAAAAATCCTGCAGATGTGCGGCATTACCTGTGAGGAAATCTGGCTTTCCTCCGAGACAAACCTGCGTAAGGACAATGGCGGTGTGTGGAAGGCTCTGAAAGAGAAATATGGTGAATCCCTGATGCATATTGGGGATAACGAGGTGTCGGATATCCAGATCTGTGGAGATTACCGGCTGCACAATTACCATATCATGTCGGGAAAAGATTTGTTTGAATGTTCCGGCATTGGCGAATTTTACAGTTTTAATTCCATCCGCGGGCCGCTGGATTCCATCGCTTCCGGTCTGGTGGTAAAGAAACTTTTTACCAATCCGTTCCGGATGAATCCGACCGGGTTTGAATTAAAGATTACCGATGAGAAAGAATTTGGCTACAGCATTTTTGGACCGGTCATTACCGGATATATGAATCATTTGTGCCGGGAAGCGGTAAAAGCAGGGACAGAGCAGATTCTGTTCTTTGCAAGGGAAGGATATGTACTACAGAATATTTATAAAGTCATGCAGGAGAAAGTTTTGGCATTGCAGAAAATCCGAGGCGATTATCTTCTGACTTCGAGAAGATCCTTATCCGTGGCTTCCATAGAAACACAGGAAGATATTACCGGGTTACTGGATATCTATTACCGCGGCAGTTTTGGAAATCTCCTGCACAGCCGGTTTGGAATAACCGATCCGCAGGCGGAAGAGCTGGAAGTGGAACTTCCGGAGCAGAAGAGCATCATTCAGAAGAAGATCGGGAAATATTATCCGGAAATTTTTGCTGAGGCAGAAAAGGAAAGGGAAGCATATCTCAGATATTATAATGGAATTGCCGGACATAATACCGGAAAGCTTATGGTATCCGATATCGGATACAGTGGAAGCATCCAGTATTATTTATCGAAGCTTACCAAAGATACTTATCCGGGGATCTATTTTGCAACGGATGCAAAGAAGAGACCATTAAAGATTGCCGGAAATACCATCGAAGGATATTATATTGATGCAGATACCAGACAGGAATACTCGGATTCCTGGATTCACAGATATCATCTTCTGCTGGAAAGTGTGCTGATCGCACCGGCAGGACAGTTTGTCCATATGGATGAAAACCAGAAACCGGTTTACACCGAAGAGGTAAACCAGCAATATACCCCGCAGATACAGAAAATCCAGGAAGGAATCAGACAGTATGTGGAGGACTTTTACGGATTATGCGGCGAAAAGGCACTGCAGGCAGAACTGGAAAAGACTTTCATGGAAGAACTGATTCATGCGGCAGTAAAATGTGGCATTGCGGATAAAAAGCTCGAGGACAGTTTTGTGGTGGAGGATACCTACTGTTCGGACAGCAGACTCAATGCAATGGAACATTACAGGGAAATTGAGGAGAGCCGGGAAGAGCAGTGAAATCTAAAAACATTGACAAAAAACAAAGAAAGTAGTATCATACACGAGAAAAGAGCTTATTGGTCAGAATGATAGAGAGAGGAAAGTTATGATTGATTTTAATGTTCCATTGTATATAGGAAAAGAAACAGATTACATGAAGGAAGCAATAGAAAACAAGAAAATTTGTGGAGATGGTATGTTCACAAAGAAATGTAATCAGTGGATAGAAGAAAAAACAGGGACAAAGAAGGCACTGCTGACAACTTCCTGTACACACGCGACAGAACTGGCAGCTTTACTGGCAGATATCAAAGAAGGCGATGAAGTTATCATGCCGGCATATACCTTTGTGTCCACAGCGGATGCATTCGTACTTCGCGGTGCAAAAGCAGTATTTGTAGATATCCGTCCGGATACAATGAATATTGATGAGAACCTGATAGAAGATGCCATTACGGAAAAGACAAGAGCCATCGTACCGGTTCATTATGCAGGTGTAAGCTGCGAGATGGACAAGATCATGGAGATTGCAAAGAAGCATAATCTTCTTGTAATCGAAGATGCGGCACAGGGCATCATGTCTGAATACAAGGGCAAGGCACTTGGAACAATCGGTGATTACGGCTGCTTCAGCTTCCATGAAACAAAGAATTACAGCATGGGAGAGGGCGGTGCATTACTGATACGTGATGAGGAAAATGTGGAAAATGCAGAGATTATGCGTGAAAAGGGAACAAACAGAAGCAAGTTCTTCCGCGGACAGATCGACAAATATACCTGGGTAGAAAAGGGATCTTCCTATCTTCCGAGTGATCTGAATGCCGCATATCTGTATGCACAGCTCGAAGTGGCTGATAAAATCAATGACAGAAGACTTGCCATCTGGGATAAATACTATGAAGGCCTGAAAGAATTAAAGGATGAGGGAAAGATTGAACTTCAGGTAATTCCGGAAGGATGTAAGCATAACGCGCACATGTTCTTTATGAAAGCAAAGGATCTGCAGGAACGTACGGAACTGATTAAATATCTGAAGGAAAATGAGATTCAGACCGTATTCCATTACATTCCGCTGCACACGGCACCTGCCGGAATCAAATACGGAAGATTCCACGGCGAGGACAGATATACTACGAAGGAAAGCGAAAGACTTATGCGTCTGCCGATGCACTATGCACTGACGGATGAAGACGTAGAATGTGTAATTGAGAAGATAAAGGAATTTTATAAATAAAACAGGAGATTCGGAGGGTCAGCAAATGATAATAATTATTGGAGCAACAGGGTTTATCGGAATGTATACCGTGGATAAATTCCTGGAAGAAGGATATGAGGTTTTAGCAACGGGAAGAAATCCTGTTATGGCGGATATGCTTAAGAAAAAAGGTGTAGACTGCGTAAATCTTGATATTTCCAAAAAGGAAGATTTTGATAAGCTTCCGACCGAAAATGTAGAAGGTGTTATTCTGCTTGCAGGTTTACTTCCTGCAAATGCAAAAGTAGATATTGAGAATGATGAAAATGCAGATGATTATATCAGAATCAATGTTATTGGCACGATTAATGTACTGGAGTATTGCAGAAAGAACAAGATCCGCAAATTAATTGCGACAAGTTCTTATGCCGATGTGTTTAATTCCTGGAAAAAAGGGGTTGCACTGAAAGAGGACGAGCCGAGAAACTTCCGTTATACAGGCGATCATGCGGTATACGTTATTTCCAAAAATGCGGCAAATGACATGATGGAATACTATAATGAACAGCATGGCATGCAATGTGCCTGGTTCCGTCTGCCGCCGGTATATGGAGTAGGACCTCATTCTGAAATCTATGTAAACGGAAAATATTACAAGACAGGCATCCAGACCTTTATTGAAAATGCAGAAAACGGAAAAGATATTGAAATCTGGGGAGATCCGCAGATTACAAGAGATATTATCTATGTAAAAGATGTTGCGAGAGCATTTGTACTGGCAATCAGAAGTGATAAGACCTATGGTCTGTATAATATGACATCCGGAACAGAACTTTCCCTCGAGGATCAGGTAAAGGCTGTAATTGATGTTTTTGGCGGCGAAAAGAAATCACAGATCGTATATTGTCCGGAAAAGAAGAACAATACGCCGTCCTTCCTCTTTGACATGACAAAGGCAAAAGAAGATTTCGGATTTGTTCCGGAATACCAGTCTTATCATGAAATCATGGAAGATTATAAGAAAGAACTTGAAAGTGGAAAATGGGATGCATTTATTTCCAGCCGTTTAAAGGATAAATAGGAGAAAGTCATGAGAAAAATAGCGATTATCGGAGCAAACAGCTTTCAGAATCCATTGATTTTAAAAGCAAAAGAGATGGGATTTGAAACACATGTTTTTGCATGGCAGGACGGATCGATCGGTGAAAAAACAGCAGATTATTTTTATCCAATCAGTATCGTGGAAAAAGAAGAAATTCTGGAAAAATGCCGTGAGATTCAGCCGGAAGCAGTGGTTACCATTGCTTCTGACCTTGCAAATATCACGGTGCAGTATGTGGCAGAAGGTCTCGGACTGGTGCATAATTCCAGGGAAAGTATAGAGATTTCAACCAATAAATACCTGATGCGTCAGGCATTTGCAAAAGCAGGCGTACCGACACCGAAGTTTATGGTTGCAGAAGAAGGTCAGGATTTATCCGAGGCAAAGGAAATGTCCTATCCTGTGATTGTAAAACCGACGGATCGTTCCGGCAGCAGAGGAATCAACAAGATTTCTTCATTTGAGGAGCTTCCGGCAGCAATAAAGGATTCCGTGGAAAATTCATTCCAGAAAAAGGCGATTATCGAAGAGTACCTGGAAGGGGAAGAATACAGTTGTGAATGCATTTCCTATAAAGGAAAACATCATTTCCTTGCGGTTACGAAGAAATATACCACAGGAGCACCGCATTTCATTGAGACCGGACATCTGGAACCGGCAAAATTACCGGAAGGAAAAGAAGATAAGGTAATTGGACAGATTTTCCAGGCACTCGATGCGTTAAAGATTGAAAACGGAGCATCGCATTCCGAATTTAAGATGGATGCAGAAGGAAATGTTAAAATTATTGAGATTGGATCCAGAATGGGCGGTGACTGCATTGGTTCTGATCTGGTAAAGATTTCAACCGGATATGATTTTGTACAGATGGTCATTGAAACCGCACTGGGGAAAGAGCCTTCCTTTGAACCGGTCAGAGAGCCGAAGTATGCGGTAATTCGCTTTATTTTCACAAAGAAAGATCTGGAAGTGCTGCAGAAAATCCAGAAGGAAAAATCGGAGATTCTGTATTTTGTAAGTGAGATCGAACCGGTCGGCGAACACGAAGTCGTGGACAGTTCCACAAGATTCGGTTATTTTATTGCGGCATGTGATACAAGAGCCGAAGCGGAGGAGATTTTAGAGTAATGGAAGATAAGAAGAAAAAATTATCCCTGAAGATGCTGTTGCTTCTTCAGGGAATTGTAATGATTTATACATTATCAGGTGTAGCAGCAAAATTTGCTTCAGGGACAGGATTCCTATCTCTGAAATTTATTTTGTTTTATGGGCTTGAAATTTTTATTTTAGGAATCTATGCCATTTTGTGGCAGCAGATTATCAAGCGGATTGATTTATCGGTGGCATACGCAAACCGTTCCCTGGCATTATTGTGGTCCATGCTCTGGGCTGTTTTATTTTTTCAGGAAGAAATCAGTATAAAAAATATTATAGGAGTCATAATTGTAATTATTGGTACAATTATTGTAAATAACGATGGAAATTAATGGATACTGGATATTGTTGTTTTTATCTGTGTTAATTGCATCATTTTCACAGATATTATTAAAGAAAAGTGCAAAAAAGCAATATGATTCCTTTCTTAAGGAATATTTAAATCCCTATGTAATCATCGGTTATGCCATGATGGTGGGTTCAACCATTCTGACAATACTGGCATACAGGGAAGTTGCATACAAAAACGGGCCTGTCATTGAGTCATTGGGTTATATCTTAATCATGTTTCTAAGCTTTATTTTCTTTCATGAGAAGATTACCAAAAAGAAGCTGTTGGGAAATCTGCTGATTCTTGCAGGAATTTTTGTTTTTTACTGTTAGTACGAAAGGAAAGAGAAAATGGATATTTCAGTTGTAGTACCGGTGTATGGCTGTAAAGCTGCCCTGAGGGAGCTTTATACAAGATTATGCCAGTCATTGGAACAGATTTGTAATGAATTTGAAATTATATTAGTAAATGATAACTGTCCGCAGAATTCCTGGGAAGTAATTGAGGAGCTGTGCAAGGAAGATTCCCGTGTAAAGGGAATAGAGATGGCACGTAATTTCGGCCAGATTAAGGCAATTACGGCAGGACTTGATTACAGTACCGGAGACTGGGTTGTGGTTATGGACTGTGATTTGCAGGATCGCCCGGAGGAAATCATTAACCTGTACAATAAGGCACAGGAAGGCTATGACGTAGTCTTCGCCAGAAGAAAGAACCGCAAGGATTCCTTCTTAAAGGTACTGGTTTCAAAGGTATTTTATAAGATTTATTCTTTTGCCTCCGATGGCTATTATGATCCGGCGATTTGCAATTTCAGTATCAGCAAGAGAATGGTTATTGACAATTACTGTAAAATGCGTGAATTACACCGGGCATTTGTTATCTATGTAAAATGGCTTGGATTTAAGCAGACCGCTATTGATGTGGAGCATGATCCGCGTAAGGAAGGAAAGTCTTCCTATGATATGAAGAAGCGTTTTAAGATGGCAGGCGAGATTCTGACTTCCCAGTCGGATAAATTATTAAAGATGACAGTTGAACTGGGATTTGTCATGACATTTTTATCCTTTGTGGCAATTATCTGGCTGATAATTAATCATTTTGTCAATCATGTAACAGCCGGATGGACAAGTATCGTAGCTGTCAACTGTCTGATAGGCGGAATGATTATCATGGTAACAGGTCTGGTGGGTATCTATGTTGGAAATATCTTCATGCAGGTAAAGAATAGACCACTGTATGTAGTCAGACAGATATTAAATGATGACAAAGAGGAAAAAACATCTGTTTAAGGTTAAGGAATATATGGAAATCAGAAAAAATAGAAATAAAATAAAAATCGCAGTGCTGTTTCTTGTACTTCTTGTCGTGGAAATTGTATGTATGTATCTGATTAATAGCAGAAATATACGCATTATTTCCATGTCGGGTAAGGACAATTATGAGAGTGCAGAGTGGAATAATTATACTTCATTTGAGCTTACGGACTGTGAAGATAAGGGAGATTATCTGGAAGTAACCGGAGAAAATCCGCAGATCGTGCTGAAGGATGTGCAGGGATATGTGGATGCCGTACAGATTGCATCGGATCTTTCCCTGACATTCTGTGGGGGAATCGAATTTCAGTACGATAATGGAACCGGATATCAAAGTGTAGAATCAGTAGAACTGTCTCAGGATAATTTTACAGTTGTAATAAAGAAAGATGTAAAAAAACTGAAAATCGTATTCCGGGATATCCATGTGAATCCATCAGGACCGACTGTGCTGAAGATAACGGGAATCCTGGTAAATCCGTTGGAAGCAGCTTCTGCCAGGGAGTGGCTCAGGGATTATCTGATGGCATCCCTTGTGGTAATGGCTGTTACGGGAGTTATCCTGTTTGCAGTTTTTGTAAAAAATTCTGTCAGTACATTCCGAATTGTGTCATTGGCTGTTATTTTGTTTGTACTGAGACTCGTAACCGGTTTGGGATATGCGAGTGATATCCCGCGTGCGGCAAAGATATTGACGATACTGCTTAACTGTGCCGTTGCGGCATTTGCGATTTTACTTATTACGAAAAAGGATGTGGAAGATGAAGAAAGTAACGATTAGCAGAGATACCAAAATAGAAATTCTGTTTCTGATATCGGTATTTATTCTGTATACCATGTGGGCAATTCTGATTCCGTTTGGCGAATGTCCGGATGAACCGTTCCGTTATAAAATACCGGATTATATTTATCAGTTTGGAAAGCTGCCAAAAGGTGATACACCGTATGTTATGGATGATGCCTGGGGAATTTCCTATGCATTTACTCCGATCTTAAGTTATATGGTCAGTGCAGTGTTTATGAAGATCACATCTATCTTTACCACTGACTTGCAGGCAATCCAGCTTGCAGCGAGAATGGCAAGTGTGTTCTTCTCGGTGGGAACAGCATATTTTACTATCCGCATCGGCAAGAAGCTGTTTCGTGGAATTTACAGCTGGATGTTCATTATACTGGTTACATTGCTGCCACAGTTTATTTTTATCTCCGCTTATGTGAACTGTGATGCACTCTGTATCTTTTCCGTGGCATGGATTATTTATGCCATTCTCGAAGGAAATGAAAAGAAATGGTCTTTCCGGTCAACAATTTTTCTTGGTGTGGGAATCGGAATCTGTCTGTTGTCCTACTATAATGCCTATGGTGTTATTCTGATGGCGGCGGTATTCTGCGTTTTATCTGTTCTGACGGACAAAGAGATCGAGAAGAAAGGAATCTTTCTTGCAAAGAGAATCGGCTGGGTAGTTCTTGCAGTACTGATTGTAGCAGGATGGTGGTTTATCCGGAGTTATATTATCTATGACGGGGATATTCTGGGACTTACTGCCAGCAGAAAATGCGGAGAACTTCATGCCGTGGAGGAATTAAAGCCGCATAACCGGCAGACACCATCTAAGATGGGATATTCCCTTGGCTATATGCTGAAAGAAATGGGATGGATTCATTATAGTGTGGACGGCTTTATTGGAAGATTCGGCTGGTTTCTGGTAGCACTTCCAGCTGCATCTTATATTATTGTAAAAGTGCTGTTCGTTGCAGGAATTGCGGGAAATGTATTTACAAAGAAGATTCGTGAAATCTATGAAGTAAAGCAGAAAGTACTGTTTCATATTGCATTGGTTGGAAGTATCATCATTACCGTCGGAATCAGTGTATACTATTCCTATTTCAATGATTTCCAGCCACAGGGAAGATATTGTCTGCCGATGTGGATTCCACTTGCTGTGTTTATCACGGCGGGACTGTCCGGTATCATTCGTCTCTTTCCGGAGAAAGCGAGAAAACCGCTGGTTATGGCAGTCTGCCTGATGTACTTTGCAATAGCCATGAATGCAACCTATCAGGTTATTGCAGTGACATATTATTAAATAAAAAAAGTACTTGAAGGTGACGTAAGGTAATCTTTTAGAATAGAAGAGTAAGAGAAAACTATTTGAATCTGAATCAATAAAGAAGAGAGGTAGAACCATGAAAGGTATTATTTTAGCTGGCGGTTCAGGAACACGTCTGTATCCGCTGACAAAGGCAATTTCAAAACAGATTATGCCGGTATATGACAAACCGATGATTTATTATCCATTATCAACCCTGATGCTTGCAGGAATCCGCGAGGTACTGATTATCTCCACACCGAGGGATTTGCCGGTATTTAAGGAACTTCTCCAGGATGGTTCCCAGCTCGGCATGGATATCCAGTATGCCGTGCAGGAAAGCCCGAGAGGACTTGCAGATGCATTCATCATTGGCGAATCATTCATTGGCAGCGACAATGTGGCACTTGTACTTGGCGATAACATCTTCTACGGACAGAGCTTTTCACAGGTATTAAAGAGAGCAGCCGAGAGAAAAGAAGGTGCAACTATCTTTGGTTACTATGTAAAAGATCCGAGAGAATATGGCGTGGTAGAATTTGACGAGACAGGAAAGGCACTTTCCATCGAAGAAAAACCGGAAAATCCAAAGTCAAACTATGCAGTTCCGGGATTGTACTTCTATGATAACGATGTAGTAGAGATTGCTAAGAACGTAAAACCTTCCGCAAGAGGAGAAATCGAAATTACATCCGTAAACAATGAATATTTAAGAAGAGGAAATCTTCATGTAGAAACACTCGGACGTGGATTTGCATGGCTTGATACCGGAAATCACGATATGCTTCTTGCTGCAGCGGATTTCGTATCCGCTTTCCAGAAGAGACAGGGACTTTACATTTCCTGTATCGAAGAGATTGCATATAAGAGAGGATTCATCGACAGGGAGCAGCTTCTTGAACTTGCAAAACCTCTGATGAAGACAGAATACGGACAGTATCTTACAGATATTGCAAACGGATTATAAGAAACAGGAAAGGAAGAAATGTCATGGGAAAGATAACAGTTGAAACATGTGAAATCGAAGGATTAAAGGTAATTACACCGGCAGTATTCGGAGATGAAAGAGGATACTTTATGGAAACTTATAATTACAATGATTATAAGGCAGCAGGCATCGACCAGGAGTTCGTACAGGACAACCAGTCAAGCTCTAAAAAAGGTGTTCTCCGTGGCCTGCATTTCCAGATTAACTTCCCACAGGATAAACTGGTAAGAGTTGTAAGCGGTGAAGTATTTGATGTGGCAGTGGATTTAAGACCGGGTTCAAAGACATATGGACAGTGGTATGGTGTACTTCTTTCCGCAGAGAATAAAAAGCAGTTCTTCATTCCGAAGAACTTTGCACACGGATTTGTAGTACTTTCAGATTCCGCAGAATTTGCCTATAAATGTACCGATTTCTATCATCCAAATGATGAAGGCGGTTTAAAATGGGATGATCCTGAAATCGGTGTAAAATGGCCGATGCCGGAAGGAATGACAAAAGAAGACCTGATTATTTCTGAGAAAGATCAGAAGTGGAGCGGAATCAGTTCATTAAAGAAATAAAGCAGCAGAATCGATAATGCAGGAGAACAGGCAGATCTCATACAGGTCTGTCTGTTTTTGCTGTCTGGAAAAAAGGATTGTTAAATATAGGAAAAGATGATATAATCAAAAAGTTAGGTAGAAACAGATAAGAGGTTTTAATAGGTAATTGCAAAACACTTGAATTTCTGTAATGTATATGCAAATGAAACATTACACGAAGGCACGCTCTCGCTACATTCGGCTA
>OGKE01000306.1_pt1 | contig 53057 bp, 46 predicted proteins | sample 1572341 | NCBI WGS metagenome assembly OGKE01 (sample SAMEA2582091, study PRJEB24529) | metagenome | biome: Human gut stool | place: China | collected 2011
CAAGTTGTCAACGGGCTGAGGTAAAGCGGGTCCTGCACTGCGATGCAACAACAAGGGCGGATATGGACGCTCTTCTGTCAAAAAGCCTTCCTGCCGCCGAATCATTTTCACTCTCAACAACTACAAATTTCTACTTTGTCGCTCTATAATAGTTAATCAGACATCCATCCAGTATGATCTGGCGTTCAGCATCTGTCAGATCTCCGAGCTTCAGGTCGATCTCTTTTAACTCATCCCCGACAACATATGCTTTCACAACCGCAGCCTTTTCTTCTACTGCTTTTCTCACATCCGGAACAAAGATATAATCTCCATTTTTAAATGGAAGTGATTCATGGTCTGTATCAGTCAGGAACGGGAGCATACCCCAGTTGATGAGGTTGGAACGATAACGCTTTGTTGCATATTCATTCGCGATATTTGCCCAGCCGCCGAGTACCTTCTGACATGATGCAGCCTGCTCACGTGCAGATCCGTCTCCCGGCTTCACTGCAAAGATTGTACTTCCTACTCCAAGGTTGCCTTTGCCAACTTCCGGGTATGTCTCATGGATCTTGTCCATAACCGGTTTCAGCTCTTCCAGTGCTTCTACCGGACACTCATCGGCCTCAATCGCCTTCTGTGCTTTCTGTACTTCTTTTGCCCGTCCTACATATGCCGGATCTTTTCTTGACAGAGCAAACTCTGCAAGTCCCAGCGGATTGGAACGGTAAGAAGATGTCTCTCCTGACGGAATCAGCTCATCTGTTGTCGTAACCGGGTCGTGGATCTCAGATACAACCTTTACAAGCAGATTCTGCGGAAGTGCTGACATTGCCGGCCAGTCTTTGATATTCGGACCAAACTTGATCTCTACGGACGGATCAGCAACACCCTTGCTGTCGAAAACTCTGTTCGCATAAATATTTTTATCGAAATGATACTTCTGTCCCTTATATTCCACATCCAGTGCAGTTGCAGGTGTAAGGAATCCCTTATTTGCAGCAGTTGCAGCAATAGAACGTGCATCCATCAGTGCGACGGAAGAGATCTGTCCGCTCTGCAGCTTACTTCCCTCTCTGTTCGGGAAGTTTCTCGTTGTATGACGGATAGAAAATGCGTTGTTCGCCGGTGTATCTCCTGCTCCGAAACATGGACCACAGAATGCAGTTTTTACAACAGTTCCTGCTTCCATCAGATCAGCGATCGCACCATTTTTCACCAGTTCCATATAAATCGGAGTACTTGCCGGATAAACGCTGAATGTAAATTCATCTGCTCCGATATTCTTTCCTTTAATGATGTCTGCTGCCGCACAGATATTTTCAAATCCGCCACCGGCACAGCCTGCAATGATACCCTGTTCTACATAGAACTTGCCATTTTTAATCTTATCCTGCAGTGAATAATCTACTGCTCCGTCCAGACTTACAAGGGCTTTCTGCTCTACATCATGAAGAATGTCTGCAAGATTTGCATTCAGTTCATCAATCGTATATACATTGCTTGGATGGAACGGCATCGCGATCATCGGCTTGATCTCGCTTAAGTTCACATATACCAGTCCATCATAGTAAGCAACTGCTCCCGGATTCAGCTCTTTATAGTCTTCACTTCTTCCATGGATGTCATAGAACTCCCGGATCTTTTCATCTGTTCTCCAGATAGAAGACAGACAGGTTGTCTCTGTCGTCATTACATCAATACCGATACGGAAATCAGCACTTAAATTGCTGACACCAGGTCCTACAAATTCCATAACTTTATTATTTACATAACCATTCTTGAAGGTCGCTCCGATGATTGCCAGTGCAACGTCCTGCGGTCCGACACCCTTTGCCGGCTCACCGTCTAAATAGATTGCGATCACACCCGGCATCTTGATATCATACGTCTTGTTCAGAAGCTGCTTTACAAGCTCCGGTCCGCCTTCGCCCATTGCCATCGTTCCAAGTGCACCATAACGGGTATGACTGTCAGAACCTAAGATCATCTTTCCTCCGCCTGCAAGCATCTCACGGGCAAACTGATGGATGACTGCCTGATGAGGCGGAACATAGACGCCGCCATACTTTTTCGCACATGTCAGTCCAAACATATGGTCATCTTCATTGATCGTACCACCTACAGCACAAAGACTATTATGACAGTTCGTCAATACATATGGCATCGGGAATTTTTCAAGTCCTGATGCACGGGCTGTCTGGATAATTCCTACAAATGTAATATCATGGGATGTCAGCTTATCAAATCTGATCTGAAGTCTCTCCATATCAGATGAAGTATTATGCTCTTTCAGGATTCCATACGCCATAGTATTTTTCGCGGCTTCCTCTTTTGTAAGAGGAGTCTGTACATTTCCTGCGTCTTCCACTATCTCGGTGCCATTCAACAGATACACACCGTTATCGTACAATTTTATCATGTAACGACCTCCTTTTAATTTTAAACTCATTCCATAGTATCATATTTTCCGGCTTTGGTAAATGAAGAATGTATTTTACAATTTACATGATGCCAGGGTCAAAAGGTCTAAGCCCACATGAGCTTGCTCATAGGTGGGTGAAAGACCTTAGGACCTACCCCGACATCTTTACATTTTCCCTTTACAGAGGAGGTATCCTTCCAAACGGCGTTGCATTCTTTTCATGTCGATAAGCCAACGGATATTTCTTTGCATACTGTATAAATCCTCTTCCATATTCATCATCTCTCAGCCTTGTAACAATTTCCTGACGCTTCGCATAAGAAATTTCATTCAGATACAACAGATATTGGATCTCTGCCCATTTTGCCATACCCTCATAGATCTCCAGCCTGTACTGCTTTCCATATTTACTGAGGATCATTTTTTCATCCCAGTTCTGGTATTGCCAGATATGCGTCAGTTCATGTGCGATCGTTGCCATTGCTGCAAGTTTCGGAGACCCATTTTCTATATACAGGCTATATCCTGATGAATCTTTCTGTGCGAATCCAAGTACACGTCCATCAAATCCCGGAGTTGCCACAAATTCTTCCCCGAAATGTTTTGCGATCGTCTTGGCATCTGTCATTCTTACCTTAATTGCCACATTGAGCTTGATTCCAAAAAAGATCTCCATATTCCGGACAACCATTTTATAAACTTCTTTAAACTCTTCGCCAGTCCTAAGTGCAGTTGAAGAGCAATGATTGCAACGTTCTCTTCCGTCTTTCAGAAGTTCATATTCTCCTCCGGCAAGCTCTACACCACAGAAATCGCAAAAATGACTTCCCTCTTTATGTGGATCATATTTTGCGTTATCAGCTTCTGCTGCCTTCACGCCATCACGAACCTGCTGCAATGGATTTCGATCATAACCATATTTAGTAAGATACTTGATCGTTCCCCCAAAATCAAAGTATGGATCGATTTCTTCATAGCCATACTTCAGGAAACAACTTTTCTGATATTCCGTCTTTTTTGTCATCTTTTGTTCCACAAGCTGCTCATCTTCACCTTCAATATCCATTTCTGCTTCTGCTGAATACATCACATTTTTCATGACATTTTCAGTTCCGGTTTCTGTGTCTCTTTCATCTGTGGAAGTGGTTTCCTCTGTTGGACTATCTTCTGAAATTCCTTCTTCTGGTGTTTCTTCTATTGGTGTTTCTTCTGTCGGTGTTTCTTCTGTTGGTGTTTCTTCTGTTGGTGTTTCTTCCACCGGCTCATCTTTCGGCTTCTTTTTAAATCCCGCAGTGATCTTTTCCCAGAATTCCCTTAATTTTCTCTTTATTTTTCCGTGGAATCTCTTGTTCTCTTTCTCGGCTTTCTCCCTGGCTTTCTTCGCAGCTTCCTCTTCTTTTCCGGCTTCCGGCGTAAACGGAGTCTCATAGTCCTCCGGTTTGCTTTCTTTTTTCGGATTTTCAGCCATTTTCTGCTCATGCCACATCAGTACTTCTGTTATGATTTCAAAATACCGCTTTAAATTTCGTTCAACAGATGCGATCAGACCCAGATCGATCTCACTGTCTTCTACTATATAAATTGCACTTCCGTCTACTTTTCCTGACAGTGTATACATTGCACCTTTTAACTTTTCCGGTGCATGATTCGTATCAACCAAGGTTACCGCACAAATATATGGGTAAGCATCTGGATAAATCGTGCGGAAGATTTCATTCAGAAGAAGGCAAAGTGTATATCTCACCCGCTCCGAAACATCCGGCAAATTCAATTTCATAACCAGTTTATTCCTATAAGAACGAACCGGTATTCCGCTGACACGAACTTCTTTTGCCGCATTCAGATTCTCATAAGATGTCATTTCCAGGTATCCTGCTGTCTCAATATCTATCTCACAATAGCCTTTATAAATTGATATTCCCTCAACGGATTTCTGTCCACCGATATTCTCATCATCTTTCCAGTCATTGATCCTGATATGACGCAACTGCCTGTAGTAGACACGATCCGTGATATGATCTGCTGCTCTTCGTACCACGACCCCATTTTGTGGTGTGATCGCCTGTACTTCATAATATTTTCCATCATAAGTCAGGAACTGGCCCGGAATCAGTGCCTGGAATACATGTCCATATAATTTTGCACCGATATAATATTTATCGCCCTGCTCATCTTCTGCGATATAATATGCATTCTGAAGTTTCTTTGCGTACTCTGCAATTTCTGTTTCTTCCTCGATCGCATAATATTTTTTCACTTCTGTATGAAGTGCATCTTCCATCAACTGTTCTCTGAAATAGATCCGAATGTTGATTTCCTTTATGAAACAATGCTTGTAGATCAGGTTCTTTAATGCTGCCAATGGATCTTCAAACTTGATTCCACTCACCATCAGTGCATCCACGATCTCATCTTCGCAAACCTGCTCCTCTGCCATCCGCATGATCAGTTTCAAAATTGTATTCCGCTCTGTTCGTGCATAGTCTGCCACAATCGTCGGGATTGCTTTCGGGTCAGAAATAAAGGTCTGTGCATTTCCCAGCATATAATCCCTTAAGAGATAATTTTCACTGATCACGTTAATAAATCCCTGCTGCGTTCCTCTCGTTGCGAACAGTCTCGTCAGCTCGAACAAGTTCTGAAATTCATCTTCCACCACAAGGAATGAATTTTCTTCTCTCTGTGTATTCCACAAATTGGATTCCACATGAAACGCTCTGTTGAAAGACTCCTGACTCACTGGCAGATCTGTATAATTACAGATCTTTTTGTAGTACTGTCCCGCGATCCATTTCATATCCATAACCGGGAATTTCTCACTGCTGATCCATTTTGTATTGGCAATCTGATACTTCAATGCCACTGCATTGATCTCTGTACCCATACCAAGATAACGGGATACATTGGAGAAAATCCGGTGATGCATATAATCCCCTTCTGCATTCCAGCACATAATAGAAGTCGTTGCCGCACTTTTCAGTGTGGCTGTTACTTCTGTAATCGTAGTCTTCAGTACATGAGACAGTGCATCAACCAGCCCGTCACAGTTTCTGTCGCATGCAGCATACACAACCGGCTCTTTACTTTCATCAAAACGATGAACCAAAAGGCTGACTCCAGCCTGTCCGGATGCCAGCAAGCGGGATGGTTCTACAATAAATACAAATCCGACACGGCTTAAAAAATCACTGTGGTTTCTCTGCAGACGAAGGTTATACAGATCACTGAATTTAAGGATTCCGATATCCGGCTCGTCAATTTCCGGATTTTCATTCTCCAGCACCCCGACTTTCCACAGACTGCCTGTATTTACATTTTCAAAGATTCCCTGCTCCAGCCATTCTTTTACATCTTCCGTTGCTGAATCTCTTCCCATGATCACCAGACATTTTTTATATCTCATCAGTTGCCCCATAATCGGAAACATCAGATAATGAGTCAGGTCTCTGTAAAACGGATTACAGAACAAAGTACTCTGTCCACAGATCAGATTAACACAACTTTTTACATAGTTGGGTTCTACATCCTGACCGCTTTCCTTTAGCTTTGTGAAATATCCTGCCAGATTGCGGATGGCCTGATTTTCTGATTTCTTCATCTCCTCCAGTGTCTCAAAACTGGAAGATACATCAAGCCCACTGTCCACAGTTGCATCATATAAGACACGCTCTCCAAATAAATCCTTTAAAATATCTTTCAGCAAGCCATAATTTGCAACTTTAAAAGACTCCTCATCTTCTCCAAGGACATCTTCAATAAATTCTGTTCTGCTAATTCCGGAAAGATAATTGATCACTTCCCCCAATACCAGCACTCCAAAAACCGGATAACATGGTGTCTGTGCAAATGCCATCTTCGGGTACATCTGTCCCAATACAAAAATCAGAACAGATGCTCCAAGTGCTGCATAATAAATTCCATTGCAATAAGTCTTTACCTGCTCATATTCTTTCTTCAACAGCCATTTATCCAGGTCTTCTTCATATTCATAGAAATTCCCGGAGGTTAGCTGCATCAGGTTTTTAGACTTCCATGTCTTGTTCAAAATAGGAAGGAAAATCCCTTTCAGCACAAGAAATATAACTACAATCAATAGATTGAACAGATTCATATAATGACTTATCCCTGCATTTGATAAAAATGGAAGGAATCCTGATATCCACCCCATAATTTTGATCAGCAGGGAATGGAACTGCGTTAAGATCACTGCTACGATCGTACAGTAAAGCAATGCAATAAACGGCATCAAGACCTGTCTTCCTCTGTCAATTTTATTCAGATTTGCTTTTCTCGCTGCCAGACACAATAAAATAAAAGGAATCGCCTGTGCTAAAAACTGCAGCATTCGTATAAACATCATACTTCTCCTTTCACTTCATCGTACAGATCTTCTCGTTCCAGTTTTAGTTTGGCAACAAACTTATACGGTGCTCTCACCAGGTCTCCCGCCTCATTCAGCGGAATACCTACATCGGATTTATCTGTCTCATAGTAATACAGTGCATTATCCTTTGGAAGTTTTTCTTCATGGAAGAAAGAAGTAATATTTTTCTCAACTTCTGCCACCCGCCTGATCCCATAGGATGCAGCCACTTCCTCATCTCTTTCTATAGAACTTTTCAACGCCTGCTTATGTGCCCTGAGTATGAACTGTGCGGAAGAGATCGATTCACTTTTCAGCTTGATCCCTGCCCGGATCGATTGTGCCTTCATATAAGTACATACCGCTGTAAAATATTTTCCAAATTCATCTGCTGATGCATTGACATTATTTACCATCGTGTGGATCACATGATTATATTCTTCCATACTCATCCGGACTCTGTGCCGTAGAATGAAAAGTGCTGCAATTCCGCCTGCTGCCGCCACTGCAAGTGCAGCCAACGCTACCACAACCGCCGAACCGAACTGACTTCCTCCCAATTTGGCTGCAGAGATCCAATATGGCACAAATCCCAACAGGTACACTAACAGAAGACAGCATCCAACCTGAACTGCCGTACTTCTTCTGATATGAGATACAATATCCTTCTTCACTTTTTTGTCTACTTTTTCGATCTGCTCTTTAAATTTTGCTTCATCTACCAGTCCACTGGTACTGTTTTCCAGGACGTTTGTCTCCAGTCTTTCAATTTCTGCTTCAAGATCCTCCACCTGAAACTGATCCATCTTATACTCATCACCAAAGAAACTTTCTGCTCTGCCTTTCAAATGCTGAGATGCTTTGTCGATCGCACGTCTTGGTGCTTTCAGGAATTGATTGATCTGACGCTTTTTCTCTGTGATCTCCATGATCCAGGTAAATAATTCATCTTTTGGGCAATCTCTGCTCAATCCAATCTTTGAAGTATTGATATACAACTCTTTCCCTGATGAACCATCAAAATGAACCGGTATCTTCTGTTCCGGCACAAGAATATCATCTTCCTCAAAGGAAAGTTCTGCTTTCATTTTCATTCTTTCCTGAACAAAATCATAGACCGACTCCATTCGGTTCAATCGCTTATTCAGCAGCCGTTCCAGTTCCTCTTCTGAAGCTTGCATTCCCAGTTTGTACAGACGATATGCCTGCAGCGAACTTGCCGGGATCCGGTTGATCGCCAGTGTAAGAACAGAAACCCAGAACTCTGTCAGCTCCTTCATATACAGACTATTTTCTGCATTGGTAATACTGCTGCATATGAATCTACAGTTATTCGGATATTTATTTCGGCTGCTGAAGTTGGAACTTTCCATTTCAAACTGCGTCTTCCAGGACTCATAAATATGTTCTTCATCCTTTTTATGCTTCCTGGTCGCAATAAAGATCAATTCCTGCGGACGATTATCACTGAACCCATATTTTTCATTTAATTCATCCTGTGCTTTTTTTACTTCTTCAGAGACCGGAACATCCAGATAGATTGGTTTCAGCCTGTCACGATACCGCCGAGACAACTGGTAAACCTCATCCTCCGTCAACTCTGACTCTCTCACCCGGACTCGCTTCAGGGTCTTCTCATCATAATACTCGAACCCTTTTTCAAAATTTTTCACTGTTGCAGCAGGATATCCGCACAACATATGTGACAAACGGATCATTGGTACATTACTTTCTCTTGGGATTTCCGTATCATTTACCGTCTCACCCGGAAAATCAAATGGATTTTTTTCATCTGCAACCGGTCCTGACGTATGTACTGCCATAGAATCCGTATTCAGCACGATTGCACGCCAGTCCGGTTTTCCCTTGATACATTTGTATATATCAGGGACAGCCGATTTCAGGTCCGTCCCCGCCTCATTCCAGTCACAGAAACTAATCGTTCCTTCATCCACAAATGGTTTATACAGAAAGCGAAAGTCTTTCAGCAGATCCGATGATTGCTTGTTCAGTATGATCACTGTATGCATTTCATTCACCGCCTTCTCCTATGCTTTTCAAGACCCTAGCCTCTCTTTTTGCTTGATTCTTTCATGATTTTTCTCATTTTTTCATAAATATCTGTCAGTTTCTTTCTTTCAATATCGCTTACAGCTATTCTCATCAAATCATTAATATAGTCACTGAAATTATCTTTCCAGTTATCCATATACCAGTCTATATTTTTATCAAACATTTCAAATTGTTCTAAGACAAACTTTCCATAAATTCTGTCTAAATCTGCCTCAAGTACCATTGTCTGTGCATACTCATAAATCAGGGTAAGAATTTCTCTCATAATTCCCTTACCTACAGTTTTATCAAACTCGGCTGAAGGCGTTGAAACTTTTAACAATAACGCAACATCAAAAATAGATAAACCAGCTTTACCATATTCTATACTTGCAAGCTCATTAATCTGTCTTCTTAAATAGCTATGTTCAAAATCAAGTTTTCCTGAACTATTACGTTCATCTGCAAATTTCTCTTTCATATAAGAAAGAATCGTCTGCACAGCAACCGGATTGATTGTCAATGCATCCAGTACTTCATAATAATGATCACAAGGTGTTCCATTAGAAACCACAAATTCTTCCGGTTCAAGATCATTAAGCTCTAATCTATATAAATATTTTCCTTCTGAAATCTTACTATAGCAAACCAGATCACAGATAATTCCAAGTGCAAATGCCCGGTAAATTTCTCTTTCCTGACGTCTCTGATTCTCCTCGTCCAAATCCGGCAATGCAGATACAATATGCCAGTTTCTGTCGATATGCGGTGTGATAACCGGTGTCTTATCTGACTTTGGTTTAATCTGGCTTACTACCTCATAATATGCCTTATAATACTCACCATCTGAACGCCCCTCTGCTGCACATCCAGGTGAGAATTTTGACAGCTTATTTGCTCTCAATCCATAAATAGACTGGTAGAACATGATCATATTCAACGGAATATCCTCATCCGGTGTTCCGCCATAATTTCCAAGCTCTTTTGCAATCAACATAGATCTCGGTGAATCATCCTTCGGATCCAGCTCTTTACTGTATGTACATGCAGCAATCGGTGCTTTCTGCTCACCAAGCGGACGCTCGATAAATGGATTCGACAGGTTTCTCGTCTCTGCGATCACCTTCTTTACATACTGCTCGATCCTGGTTGCATCATATTCATTCTTCTCGTATTTTGCTTCTTTTTCAAGTGCAGTCAGCACATCCATGTTGACAGTGCTTCCATAGATCTCCATCAGAGATTTCTTGAAATAGCCGATAATTCCATTATCAAAGATCTGTTCAAAGTAACCACCATTCTCCGGTTTATCCTTGAGCATGGAATAGTTACGTACTTTATTGTAGATTTCCTCTGCAAGCTCTTTATCGATCGTGATGCTGCTTCCTGTATAAGGCATCTCTTTTAACAGTCTCTGGAAGCAGTTCGGTGTCGCACATACATATCTGGAAGTTCTTCCTGCTGTATTGCCATATTTCTTGGACAGGGCTGCAATTCTGCGATCCAGTGCTTCGATACGATTCTCGAAAGATGTATAGAAATTCTGGAACGCCTCACACAAACTGGAAATATAATCGATTCCTTCTGCCAGAACTTCTGCCAGAACACTGCTTGTTCTGTATTTATCTGTCTCTCCGATATAAAAACGTAACTTGTCTTTAAACTCCTGCTGCGTCTTTTTATCAATCTTTCTCTCTGTGAGCTGATCTACAGTTTCAATTTCATCATCCGTCTTCGTATTGTCAAAAATTGCATACATTCCATCAAAAGATTTTTCTTTTTTATCATTTTCTTTCTCTACCAGAACCTTCTCTGCTTTCATCAGTTCCAGTGCCTGATACAGGAAATAACGGACTGCATTCGGATGGATAAAGTTTCCTTCTTCATCTCTTAAATATGTCTCCATCTGATGCGGCAGTTTTTCCTTCGTGATAGAGTCGTTCTTTGCCTTAAAGATCGAATACGCAATGGTTCTTGCAGTATCTTCACTTCGTTTTACAACCATATCTTTATACTTTTCCATCTCTCTGTACGCATCCTGAAGCTCTTCTGCTGCCTGCTTCGATCCAATCTCAACCTCGTTGATCATTCCCATTGCCAGATTCTTCTGTGCATCCAGATCCATCTGACCATTCATGGTACTGTCCTTCACAAACTTCTTGAGCTGCCCGACATACTCTGTCCACTTATCGTTGACTTTCTTATAACCACCCTCGTCGTAGATCGTGCAGGCTTTTTCAATCGATAATGCAAATGGATCTTTCTGCTTTGCCATCTGGTTGATCGATTCAATATAATCTACCGACGCATTGATATCTCTCCGGTTCAGTCCCTGTGCACGCATCTCCGCATTAGCCAGACATTTTTCCTTATACATACGGTCAAATACAAGCCACTGACTGGATACACACTCTTTTGTCCAGTTCAGTGCGATATACTCTCTTACATCTTCATATGGATAGATCAGCATTGCAGAACCTGCACCGGCATAACGGTTACGTCCACGTTCCGCACAAAGTTCACGGATCGTATTATCCTCTGAAGAGTTACTTCTCTTATTCATTGGTCCGATGGACTGAGAATAAATACAGTTGGCGGCATGATCCAGATACTGGTTAAAACTGTTCAGCTTCTTTCCTTCCGTATTCTGTGCATCAAACAGGAAACAGAAATCATACGGTCTTACATTATACTCTTCCACATCATTGGATCCGACTCTCGGGAACTCCAGCTTGACCGTCTTTTCATACTTCTCCGGCAGAGTCTCGTCCCCTTTCATAAGAAAGGCATCCAACTCTCTTAACGTTGCATAAGCATTACATTTCAGATTATTTCTCTCTGACTGTCCACGGATTACCTCATAGAACACTTCCGGAAGAATGAAGAATCCTCTTGTAATATTGGCACTTGCCTGAAATTTGGTTGCAAGATAATTTTTCAAGTACAGTGCAACCGGGAGAATCAGTCCTGATCCGGTTCCTCCTGCCAGGGAACTTACAATGACCACTCTTAATGCCTGTTCTGAGGAATCGCCCTCCAGCTTGTAAAGTTCCTCGATTGCATTATGCAGAGGCTCCATATTTCCCGCACGGATCGCTGTGTCCAGTGCCAGTCTGGAAATCGCACGTACCTGACCGGCTCCCTCTGTCAGGGATTTGCTGTTCAGGATTCCGTTCACCGGGAACCACTCATCTCTTGCATGCGTATCAATATTCAGATACTCTCCGACCGTCAGCTTTGTTGAGGTCTGGATCGTCTTGATAAACGGATTCGCCTCACGGATTTCTCTTAATTCATTGATATCCGTATCAAAAACTGCAAATCCGATCCTTTTCCGCTGCTCTTCCGTAACCATCTGAGATACACGGCATACGATCTTTGATCCGGTTCCTCCAAGTCCTACTAATAATGTTGGTGCAATCATACTCTCTTCCTCCTATAGCCTTTTATTTTCTTTTTCCTCTTTTTATCTCGCCATTTGCAGTTCTCTGCACATTCGGAATACAGGTATATGTAAACTCTGGCGTACTTACTACAATAATGGTACTTGCGGAAATACGGTGATGTCCCTTTTCATTCTCCTGAATGGACATTCCGTTAAATGTGATCTCCTCTTTCCCTGCAAAAGCGGATGTATTCAGAATCAGCATACTTCCGCCTCCTGATGCCCGGACTTTTGCTGTTTTTTTCACCGGAGTCGGTGAGAACGTCAGCCTTCCGGTCTCCGGTACATATGGGAGCAGTCTGGATGCAAGATCCTTCTCAAAATTTCCCTTCATGACATTATCACGAAGTCCGATCTTCTCCGCACTGCATTCGATACTCGGACGCTTCTTGATACTTCTTGCAAACCGCTTTTTAAACGGTGGCACATATCCTAAAATAAGGATCAGAAGCAGAAGTGATATTACAATATGCTTCCAGTAGCGCTTCAGATAATCTACGATATTCTTATCATCCTTGATGTTTACACTGACCGTTTCTGCCTTACCGTAACCATCCCCGTCGATTTCTGCCGATACATTGATCGTTACATCTGCCTGACCGGTCTCTGTTGCGAACATACCGCCTTTCTTATATTTCGGAGTCACGATCCAGGTTGAGACTTCACTGCCCTTCTGCACATCCCACTGGATACCAAATTCTTCTCCGTCTTTATTTACACTTACCACGTCCAGCGTTGCGGCATCCCACTGCTCTTTTGTCAATGGCTGACCATTTCTCGTTGCCTCTACAGTAATCTGATTTGCTCCGTCTTCCAGCGTCTTCAGATTTGCACTCTTGAATGCGTCCACATTCATATCCAGCGTGCAGATCTTAAACGTATAGGATGCACTGTCTGTATAATCTTTCAGGTAATTGACATCTGCCGTCAATTCCAGTGACTCCCCGTCTACTTCCACATCAATGGACTGAGATGCCCCGTCTTTTCCGGTCAGTTCCTGCGTCTCTCCATTGATGCTGACTGTATACTTCGGTTCTCCAAGAAGCTTGGAGCTTTTAATATATTTTCCTGAAAGCTGATCTACGAATCCAACTTTTACTGTATAAGCTCCACCTTCGATGGTTCCCTCTTCCATCTTTGTATCGCCTTTGTAAAGTCCTGCCTCAAACTTCACATCCGGCTCATAATAAATCTGAATACTGTCTGCTCCGCTGACATCCAGCGTATATTTTCCAGCTACGATCGGTGACTCATCTGCAAAGACCGCAACCTGTCCTTTCAGAGATGTATCTTTGACCGGTGTTGACTTTACAAAGGTAGTCAGTCCCGCTCCGTCCGTACTGCTATATGAAACCGCTGTATCACTCTGGAGCTTCACTTCTCCGCCCTCTTCATTTTTCAGGCTGCCGATCTTCACATCTTTCCCCTGTGCAAAGACAATCAGCTTTCTAAGCGGAATATCAAATTCCAGACCGGAATCTTCACTGCTATAACCTGCATATTCATTTCTCTTGAAAATGCGGTTGCTGATCTCAGCAAGCTCATTCACAACTTCTGAAGTATTACCCGCCTTCTGTGCATACAGACCTTTATCCGCATTTCCCTCCGGGATATTCTTTACATCCGTTCCGATAGCCAGATACTGCACATACAGATTTTCGTTGGCCGCAGCCTTCCCCTCCAGATCTGCTTTCAATCCGCTGGCCGGAATATCATTGTCAAAGTCACCGTCTGTCAGCACAACCAGCCATCCTTCATCCACACTTCCGGCATTCAGAAGCTTCGTCAACTCTCCTGCCGCATTATTCACCTGCGTATACGGAGTTCCGCCTGGCTTTGGTGTATACATATTATGGATCTGTGCAATATCATCTTTTCCACGAATCTCCATGGATGACTTTGTTGCAGACCCCGTATTCCCATCTGTTGTGATATCATGCATCGGGAATACTTTCATCACGTCTCCGCTCTCATAATTCATCATCGCGGCAAAAACTTCCATCGCATAAGTCGCCTGAGACCATGCTTTGTTGCCGTCCCCATACATACTTCCCGAATTGTCAAATACAACATAGATTGCACGCTTCGTTGTCCCCTGCTGCTTCTCTGCGTGTACCTTACCGACTTCGGAAAAACCTCCGCTAAGTATCATGGCAAATAAAATCACTGCCGCTAATACTCTTTGAATCGTCTTTTTCATTCCTTCCTCCTCATCCGTAACTATTTTGACCTTCCGTACAGTTTTTTCAACACATACAGTAGAATGCCAATCATTGTGATTGGGAAAACTCCCTTTAAAATAATATCAAGTACTCCCGCCGGTATCAGCCAGTCCAAAGTACTCAGATAATCATTACCGTCGATCATGGCACTGAAGAAGCACAGAACGGATAAGATCGTCAAGGCTGTATTGGACTGATCATCTCTCTCTTTTTCTTCCTTTGCCTCCTGTCGGTCAACGATTTCCCTGTTGATATCAAAAATGTTCCCAACTTGTTTTTGATTATACTCCATTTTCTCTTTCAACTCATCTATAAGAAACGATTTTCTGATCATTTGCAATGATTTTTGTGACGACGGGTAGTTTACACTAACATTCCAGAAATCCACCGTATTTAAATACCGGTTTGTGATCGTTCTTGCACGGGTCAGGAACTCCGTAGGTTCGATCCGCATGACCTCTGCCATCAGATCGATCAGTTCCTTATTGAAACAAGTCAGTGCCGCCTCTTCAAACATCAGCAATTCCACATAAAAGCAGGTAAATGCTGCATTATACATCCTTGCCTGTATCGTTCCCCGCAGGTCTTTTTCAAAGTCCAGAAGCACATTTGTATGTGCCACAACAAAAGCACGGCTGTACTGTCCCATACCGGTCTCTGAATTTGTCAGCTTCAAAATTTCTGCATCTGTAAATTCCCCGAAATCTTCTCCCTCTTCGTAGATCGTTTCTGACAGGAGAACTGCTCCTAACTGCTTTTTGTTTAGGCAGTTTTTCTCTTTCGGTATCATTTCATAACTTTTTGGAGTCCCGGAAGCGTTCAGTCCCCATTTTTCCTGCATATACGCATACAGATTCACTGCTTCTCCATTTTCTTCTATTACCATCAACTGGTTTCTTACAATGTTATCCAGAAAATGACTCAGCAGAAAAGGAGTGGACAAAGAAACCAATGTCAATACTCCGATATGGCTCAACCGGTCAATCGAAAGGACCGCTTCTGCCTCCGCATCACATCCCACCGGCTGATCCTCATGATCCAGGATATCCAGGATCATTTCCAATGTGATCCTGACTCTCAGCCTTCCAAGTGGAATACGTTCCAGACGGTTCTTATAACGTTCCATCAGATCAATTCCATCTTTTCCAAAAGGAACTCCTGTTTCACATTGCAGACGGATATCCATATAATGCATATAATTGCCGATCTCCTGATTATCATAACAGGCACATTCTAAAAGCCGGTCCTGCTCTTTATACGTCACCGGATACATAATGTAACTGTCAGGAACAATGCTCCATTCCGCTTTTCTTGTCTTTACCATTTCACGGAGCAGATCATTCCACAGAAGAGAGCTGTCACTTTGATATTTTTCTGAATAGATCAGTGCTTTTCCCCTGTCTGTCTGCTCAAAATGTTCTTCATAATTAGTAAGGTTGATAAACCGCTGATATCGAAGAAGCTGTTCATAATCACACTGCAGCAGAACCCCCTCACAGGCCGCTCCTGGTTTTCTGAAAAAAGCACTGCCTTTTTCAGATCGGACGATCTCATAACCGGTCAGTTTCACCATCGTCACTTCTGCCTCTTCTATTCCCATTTCCAGAAGCACTTCCTGCCCCGGCAATATTAACAATATCTCTTCTTCAAAATAAGTATCTTCCATTCGGATCTGCGGTGCAAAATGAAAAAGCCACACGTTTTCACCTGCCGCATCGTATCTATGGCTTTTCAGATTCTTCTCTGATACCACTGCCAGGTCTTCCTGAAATTTTTCACTTTGCTCTCCGCTAATTCTGAACAAAAGATGACTGTCCCGGTATTGTTCCCGAAGCAGTTCGATCAACCGGCCCACCTTCTCTTTTCCAACAAGCAGAGGTATCACAACAACATTCGTTCCCAATGTCTCGATCTGCCGCCATTCTTTATCACCTGGATTCAGCCATTTCCTTCCATTTCTTTTCAATCCTGTATACTCAAAAGCACAGGCAAATGCGGTCAGCTCCCCACCGGTAAAAATTCCGGTTATCTGGCAGTCTGCCCCCAATTCCTGTGCTTTTTTTCTGTCACAGAGTATCTCTGTAACACCCATTTTTCCCAGACATCCGTAAAATGCAGATGCCTGTTCCATACATTCTCTGATCAACTTATCATCTTCCGACAATGACAAAAGCTTTAACTCCATCTTTCTGTCGGATTTATCCTCATAATATTTCATCTCTGTCCCCGACTATACCAGGCCATACACGCGGACTGCATTCTCATAAAATACTTTTTCATGATATTGCTCCGGCACCAGCCTTTTTATAAACTCTCTATATTCAAAACAGTTGACCGCAGGCCAGTCTGTCCCATATATAAATTTACCATAATCGCTGACATAATGCATCCATGATTTCAAAATTTCCAGGTAACCTGACTGATCTTTTATAAACGTTTCCGTTTCAAAAGCACCTTCTATCAATCCTGAAAGATCTGCATACATATTTGGATTTTTCTCTAATACGGCCGCTGCCTCCTGTAAAAACGGATTTCCAAAATGGCACATCACAATCTTCAAACCTGGAAAATCTGTCGCTATATCGTCCAGATGGATCGGTCTGCAATACTTCAGATGCCCGCCATTTCCGGCAACCATCCCCGTATGAACTGATAGAACTTTCCCATATTCTTCCGTCATTTTATAAATCGGATACAGACTTTTATCATTGGGATAAAGTTCATAATATCCCGGATACAGTTTCACACCTACACAGCGTTTTCTCTGAAGATGTGACTCGATCTCCTCCAGCTTCAGCCAGGAATCCTTCTCATCCAGTCCGGCACTATAGTAAAAGTACTCCCCCAGATTCTTTCCCTGCTCTTCCAACGGGCCATTCCCCATCACAATCCCTTTTTCAATTCCCAATCTGCCATAATATTTTTCAGTCAGGTATTCCTGCGTAGGTTCATCTCCGATCCCATGTGCCAGACGGTCTCCAAATTCACAATGACCGAAAATATGAAGATGTGCATCAATTACTTTTCTTTCTTTTTTCATTCAACCTGACCCCTTATCTCAAATTAGTCTAATATCTTAACCTGGTTCTTCTCGATATAACCGATCGGTTTATAACCTCTCTTTGAGCGTCTCAGCCCCGGCTCATTCAGATCTTCCTCCCGGTTCATATATTTTACTTTCTCCTGCAGATCCTGTGATACGAGCTGAACCAGCTTCGAGTACACACCATTGTAGGTCTTATCCGCTTTCTCAATATGAGAATAATAATAATCTCCCAGAATTTCTCCTACTTCAAGTCCTACGATCTTTCCGTCCACTTTCAGAACATATCCGACTACCCCATAAGCCTCCAGATCGGAAAGCACTTCTTTTGCCTTTACATTTTCTTCTTTTGCGATCGTCGCTTTTTTATGTTCACTCTTTACATAATCATCCAGAAATTGTAGATACTCTGCCGGTTCTACATCCCGGATATCCAGCAATTCTACATTTTCATACAATGCATTGAACTTATTGATATGATTTTTGTGGTTATGATATTTTTTTCCCTTCATATTTGCCAGAGCTGTAATATCATAGACATAATCATTCCAGCCTTCATCCCGCTCTGTCTCGATCCTGTATCCGGCTTCCTCAAATAAAGACAACTCTTCGTTCGCTACCGGATAAAAGTAGCACTCCTCACCCTGCTCTTTCATATAAGCAACAATCTCTCTGATCCCTGCAATCCGGTCTTCCATCAGCGGAATATAAAATAAATGCTTTCCGTCTAACTGCTGATACACGATCAGCTTCTCTTCCTCAAGAGAAATCCTGATATCCAGATAATCCCTCCACATATAAGTACCGCAGATCGTGCAGTCACATGACCAGTTTCCATACTTTTCATACATTTTCCTGAGTGCAGGAAAATCTGACATTTCTATTCTTCTAAAATCTAACATAGGTTCAACTCTCCACTGCTCCATTATTTATATGATACCAGGGTCAAAAGGTCTGACACCACGTGTGCTCGCACACTAGTGGTAGAATGACCTTGTGACCCGCCCCGATTTTCAGCCACTGTTCAGTATAGCACAGCTTCTTTTTGAAATCCATTATCCACATTTGCCGAACCGGCAGCATCTCACTCCCTATTTATGCCCAATTTTAACAGGAAAAACCGCACTTATAACCACCTATTCATTTTCGTTATATATGCATCCCCAAATCTATCTTGACAGACTGCATTGGCTGGTGATACGGTTACTTTGAAGTTTATGACAAACGTATGATGAGGTGAGAAAATGCAGGAATTAAAACCAATCAAAGAAGGTAAAGTACGAGAGATCTATGACAATGGGGACAGTCTGATCATGGTTGCAACTGACCGTATCAGTTGCTTCGATGTCATCCTGAACAATGAAGTTACAAAGAAAGGAACTGTTCTGACCCAGATGTCCAAATTCTGGTTCGATCTGACAGAAGATATCCTTCCAAACCACATGATCTCTGTTGATACAAAGGATATGCCGGAGTTTTTCCAGCAGGAGAAATATGAAGGCAAGTCCATGATGTGCCGCAAGCTCAATATGCTCCCGATCGAGTGTATCGTACGTGGTTATATCACCGGAAGCGGCTGGGCAAGTTATCAGGAGAATGGTACCGTATGCGGCATCACACTGCCGGAGGGACTCAGAGAATCTGATAAACTCCCTGAACCAATCTACACACCATCCACAAAAGCAGAGATTGGTGACCATGATGAGAATATTTCCTTTGAGCAGAGCGTAGATCACCTTGAGAAATATTTTCCGGGCAAGGGACGCGAATACGCTGAAAAGCTTCGTGACAATACGATTGCCCTTTATAAAAAATGTGCTGAATACGCACTGAGCAAAGGAATCATCATTGCTGATACTAAATTTGAGTTCGGCCTGGATGAAAATGGTGATCTGGTGATCGGTGACGAAATGCTCACTCCTGACAGCTCCCGTTTCTGGCCTGCAGAAGGATATGAACCGGGACATGGTCAGCCATCCTTTGACAAGCAGTTTGCCCGCGACTGGCTCAAGGCAAATCCGGGCAATGACTGGACACTGCCTCAGGAGATTGTTGACAAGACGATCGACAAGTATCTTCAGGCTTATGAGATGCTGACAGGCAAGCCATTAGACAAATAATTTCTGTCTTTTAAAAACTTTTCAACATCAGAGAAGGAATTTGAGGAAGTTATCCACAAATTCCTTCTCTTTTTCTTAAAATTGTGCAGAAAGAGCCGGAACAGATATGGTATACTTAACTTAAAGATGCCAGGGTTCTAAGGTCTTTCACCCACCTATGAGCAAGCTCATGTGGGCTTAGACCTTTTGACCCTGGCATCATTTAAACACCTGCTTTATGCTGTCATAATGAAGGAATATTCCCTCTTTCGCAAAAGCTTCAATCTGTTCTTTTGAAGCGAACATATATCCGTCCGTTTCTTCTGTCTGCAAATGCAGATCCTCTTCCTTTATATTCATGGTAAACCGGTAAACATCCACAAAATAGTTATCGCCCTCTCCCGGATTTTCCCGCTTATAGGTAAAGACATAACCCCCTTCTGCTCCACTCACATCCAGTCCTGTCTCTTCCCTGACCTCTCTTAAAACTGCCTCATAAGAAGACTCTCCTGCCTGTGCCGCACCACCGGATACTTCCCACCAGCCTGCTGCCCATGCCTTTGTCATAACTCTCTTTGTGATGAGATATTTTCCATCCGGTCTTGTAATGACTCCCAGTACCGTCAAATGATATTCTCCATCTTTCAGACACCAGTCATTTCTCTTCATTGTCCGTCCGGTCGGTTTCTTCTTTGCATCATAAATGTCCCATAATTCCATTGTTCTTCTCCCTATTTCCAAGCATTGCAAGCCAATCCGTAATCATCTGCTCATTTCCTCCCGCACTCATTCTGAATCTATTCTGATGTTGGGGTCAAAAGTCCCCGACAATGATGCCAACGGATTCTCTTTACAGATAAAAGCTCCCAAGTTCTATATGAAGTTGGAAGCCAAATCAAGCAAAATCACGTATGTTCTTTTATACCTATTAACTGATTTATGATGCCAGGGTCAAAAGGTCTAAGCCCACATGAGCTTGCTCATAGGTGGGTGAAAGACCTTAGAACCCGCCCCGATATGAGCATAAAAGTGGGATGATAATCCCACGATATGCGAATATTGGGTAGGATTGTGGGAGTGCGTAGCACGGAGCAATCCGTAGGCATCAAAGTCGGGGGCTTTTGACCCCGACATCAACTAATTTATTATATACAAATTTTTTCTTTGTGTCTACCTTCTGAATCTCGCTTTTACACATGTATCTATTTTTATACTTTTAATAAATGTAAACTGCATCACCCGATTCCGCCCAGTGCGATTCCCAGAATCAGCACTAAAAAGCAGACTGGAATATACAGGTATTTGCAAACCGGTACAAACCATTTCGTAAATGGCTTTTCCCTTCCTTTATTGATCTGCTCTTCCACATAATCTTTTCCGCATAACCAAAAGAACATAATTCCGGCAAGCCCTGCTCCAAGCGGACAAATATAAATCGACAGCACATCCATCCAGTCGGATACAATTCCCTGGATCACAACCGAAATCACCGCTCCGATGACCGCGATCACTGCACACGCCTGGACTCTTCCAAGATGCAGCTTCTCCTGTACAGTTGCAATCGGTGCTTCATATAAATTGATCAGCGAAGTCAGACCCGCCAGCAGGACTGCCACGAAAAAGATCATTGCGATCACCGGCCCTCCCGGCATCGACTGAATCAGATGCGGAAGGAAAATAAATAAAAGGCCCGGTCCTCCCTGATCTAACTTTGCCCCTGTGGTTGCCATTGCCGGAATGATAACCAGTGCTGCAAGTATAGCAGCAAGTGTATCGAAGAAAGCGACTCTTGCTGCTGCCGCAGGAATATTTTCCTCATCCGACAAATAAGATCCATAAATCAGTGTTCCATTTCCCGCAACGGACAGTGAAAAAAAGGCCTGTCCTAACGCAAAGATCCATGTTACCGGATCTGCCAGTGCCTTTGGATCGATTCTGAAAATATATTTATATCCCTCTGCTGCTCCAGGCTGGAATGCTACATAAACTGCAAGGATCACGAACAGCCCAAAAAATAACGGCATCATAAACTTATTTGCTTTCTCGATTCCACTGACAACTCCCAGCATCAGAATCCCCATACATAAGATCAATGCGGCAATCTGCCAGCCATTATTTCCAAATGCGGATGCCATACTTCCAAATGCTCCGCTAAATTCCTCCACACCCTTCGGTGCAAGTGTCTTTCCTGTAAACGTTCCCACTGCATACTTCAGGATCCATCCCATCACAACCGTATAACCGATTGCCATCGCCATTGCCCCAAGTACCGGGATCATCCCCAACGCTTCCCCGTACTTTCTTTTTCCTTTCCGCTCACATGCGATTCCAAACGCATCTACCGGGCCGGATCTTGTTGCACGCCCGAAACTCATCTCTCCGATCACCCCGGTAAATCCGACCAGTGCCACAAAGATAAAATAAGGGATCAAAAATGATCCTCCTCCATAGGATGAAACTCTTGTCGAGAACATCCAGATATTCCCCATACCGACAGATGAGCCAATGCACGCTAAAATAAAGCCCCACTGGCTCTTGAACGACTCTCTTTGCTTTTTCATAAATTTTCTCCTCTATCTCTCCGCTCATTAGTATAATGATGCTAGGGTCAAAAGGTCTAAGCCCACATGAGCTTGCTCATAGGTGGGTGAAAGACCTTCCCCCAACATCATAATAATAACAGAGATCTGAACATGTTAAAAGGGGAAGTTCCCCTCGTCACATAGAAACGCCACATAGGAAGTGTCACATAAGAAACATCACCCAGAAAGGAAAGATGAAATGAAACCAGGAGAAGCACTTGACATTGAATCACAGATATTTTCCGACTGGATCATAGGACACTATCAGGATATGGGTGACCTGCAGGAATTTGAATCCGATTCATTGTAACTGTTGCAATAGAGACAATTTATATATAGCAAAATAGCAGCCCCGTCTCCGGTGACTGCTATTTTATGACCAGTTCTATAATCCTGACCTCTCTAATACTGATCTTTCTAACACTGCCCCTATTTCCTCACCAATAAGCTGCAAAACATCAATAACTACTGAATTGCCAAACTGCTTATATGCTTGACTTTTACTGTCAGAAATCTTATACGTGTCGGGATATCCCATAATTCTGGCACATTCACGGGGATGAAGTTTTCTCGTCTTTCCATTGATCAAATATCCGCCCGTCTTGGCAAAAACGCCGCCACCGGATGCAGAGAGCGTGATTGCGATTCCCTTTGTGCTGTAAATTCTTTCTCCCTGTCCACCTTTATTAACAATGCCCAGTCGGATCGACTTATTACTGTATTGATCGTCCTCAATCCCATTGAAATAAGTATCAGGTCTTTCCACATACAGATCTTTGACCATTTCTTCATCATCAAGAAGAAAATTTTCCACATGCCGGGTCAGTTTAAACGGTTTTGGATAGCTGAATCCCATAATCCCCAGATCATTCCTGAAACAAACCATATAAATTCTTTCTCTCTTTTGAGGTATGCCATAGTCAACAGCATTCAGCACTTTCTGATAAAATGTATATCCGAGCGTTTCCATTGTTCTTTTGACAACCTCTAAGGTCTTTCCATGATCATGAGTAGCAAAATTTTTTACATTCTCCATAAAGACGACTTTCGGTTTCTTTGCTTTTACAATTCTCGCAACATCAAAAAATAACGTACCCCTGCTGTCCTCAAACCCCCGCTGCTTCCCGCTGATTGAAAACGCCTGGCATGGGAATCCGGCACAGAAGATATCATGATCCGGTATTGTATTCTCATCTACCTGCGTAATATCGCCTTCCGGAATATCGCCAAAATTATCTGCATAAACTTTTTGCACCGGAACATTCCATTCATTTGAATACACACACTTCGCCCCCAGCGACTCCAGTGCAATTCTGAATCCGCCCAGTCCTGCAAATAAATCAATGAACGAATACCCTGCCAATGACTTTTTTTCTATCGTGATCATTTAAATAACTCCCCATCTACTTTCTCTCGATTATAACGCACAGCACTATAACTTTCAATATTCCAAAAGTTTCCGGTTCCGTTTATTCTTATGATGCCAGGTGGATACAGGCTTTTCAAATGTTACTTCAAATGTTCCGGACAATGCTTTTAGATAACACCGAGCTTTCAGATGAAAAAATCAACGAATTGGTGGATACATTTATGAATACACTTCCGACCATGTTGAAAACACAACTGCAAGCTACATAAAGTCTGAACATTGACAACTGAATAACTGCCAGGTATTGAATTTTCAAGGTGCATAGCTAAAATTTATGTGCGAAGTTTGAGTAATTGACTTAAAAGGCATCATCTCATTTTCATCAAATCTTGTATCAACATCATCATTCAATGCGATAAATAAAATATCGTTGTTCGGGAAGATTTCTTCCACATAGTACATGAACATGGCGTTGTTACGTCCAAATCTTGACATATCTTTTACCATAATTCCGCTAGGTTCCGTATCTTCCATAGCGTCTTTTATCATACGGTTTAGGTCTGGCCTATTGAATGTTGTTCCTGAATAACCGTCATCTACATACTCCTGTAATAGTTCTCTCATTAACTGCAAGGCTGATTGTCTGCACTTGTAAATTCCGTTTTTTCTGCACTAAGATTTCAATACCGCAAGCAACGAAACTTATTTTTTCTATAAGGTCATACTCATCTTCGATTGAAAAACCTGCCATATACCGACATAATCATTATGAATGACAGCACCGTAATAAACAGTCCGCCTATCAGCGTGACCGCCCATAGCGGGATACTCTCAAAAAATCCGCAGTCTTCAACGGCTGTCACGATTTCCTGCGGCAACACCGTCTGCTGTGCCGAGCCAAATCCTGCGGCATTCATAATCGTGGAAATCATACCCTGCACAATCTTAAACAGTGCCATCATCAGTTCTAATCCGTAGGTCACTGCACCTTTGGCAATGGCAAAGCGGATAAACAGCTTCAAAGCCTGCTCTGGTCGCTTGACTTCTGCAAAATTTCCGCAGGTACGCATCACACCCACAACAAAGAACAGCACGAGCAGGGCAAGTCCGATAGCCTGCACCGCACCGTGAATATCCACGATGACATTCCATATCGTGCCGCCCTTAAAGTTCTCTGGGGATTGGGTAATGAGCTGCCATATCTCGGCTAATTTCTCATTCCAAGTGTTTAAGGCGTTCTCCAAATTTTGTACGACCCAGTTATCTGACACTGTTCACGACCTCCTTTCATTGAATAATTTGTTTTCTGCATCTTTGACCTCCTTTCAGTTTTATTTATCAAAACAGGTTGAAAAGTAACATAAAAATGTTACAATATAAAATAGCTTTTTAGCTCACATATATATGCAAAACCAAAAAGCTATGTAATTTGTAAAGGTGGAATTTCTATGGATATTTTAATAAATTTTTTTAAGAGTGGTATTCTGATACCTTTTTTTTTATTCTGTTTGCAACATTTCTTTTTAGCATTCTTTGCGAATTAATAATTACTAGCAGCATAACTTTTTATTTTTGGATTCAAAATATTTTAATTGTTAATTCTAGTAGTTCAAACAAACTGATTATTAGCAAATTAATAATCATTTTCTATAAAATCCATAAAATAATTATCTCATTTTTTGTACGAATAAGACCTTTTCAATTTAAAAGTTATGAGTCTTCCGAGACTTTTCATCCTAGGCTTTGTACAACAAAATCTAAAAGAAATATTATAAGTATATTGATTTGTTTTGGAATCACTATGGTAATCAACTTCGTTTTGAATAACATTAATATATTTAAAAAAGCCTATTTATGGTTTCTTGATGAACAAATTGCTAAAAATATATTGACTTTTATCTCCGAAAACAAATGGATGCTACTAACTACTTTTGGCGTAGTATTTCTTGTATATGAAGTCTTAAAAGACAGATTTACAAACAAGATTATTTCAGAAATTCATGATGAAGAATTGAAAAACATAATCATAACCCATAAAGAGCTCTTCATGGATTTTATTACTCTTCGTAATACCTTGTGTTTTAATATAAATCATTTTTTTGATACTCCGAAAGAAAATGGAATAATCTATCACATACATATGAGCATCACCGAAAAATTCCCTTCTTTTGAATTTGATTCAGTTCATCGCAGTTTCAAAAAGAAAGAATGTCAAAACTTATACTCTCCTTTAAACGCAGGAACGTATGGTTATAAAAATATTGCTGATATTTTAAACAAAATGAAAATAAGAATAGAAGAATTTAAAAATACAAATCCTTTTTATAATACATCAGCAATCAATAAATATGTTCGCGGATTACAAGGGTTTGATATTTCACGTGCCATTAAAGAAAACGATATAAACCATTTGCTTTGTGAAGAATTCATCAAAAGTTTGTATGAACTATACCCTGAATATATTACCGAATTTATAACAAATAGCAATTTTGATGATGAAAGCAAAATCATAAAACTTAATGAGCTTTTAGACTCTGGCAATTATCTTGCTGCCAATACTGTATTAAAAACCATTGAATATACAATTGATATTGAAACATATATTTATAAATTCAGTAAGGCTTTTGCTCTTAAAACCAGACGAAAGGAATTGTCTTTTGAACAAATTCTTGATAAATATAAGTAATCTTTATGTATATACCGTATCCTATTATGGATACCTTGTACCTCTTGCCATAACCATTCTCCTCTCTTGATCTATGACTATCATATAATATTTATTGAAAATGGTCATGTTTATTTTGTACTATTTATATTCTAACACCAAACGTCCATCTTTTGCTATCTCGTGTACGAGGTTGGCAAGACAGGTGTACAGTAATTCAATGCACCCCATTTTTCTGATGTTTGCTTCGATCATCAGACTATCCATACGTTTAATGGCAGGACTGATATCGGAAATCAAACTCACACTCTTCAATAATCTCGTCATCCGTAAGTCCATTGAGTTCCTTAAGGATTAGGGCACCTACAATTACATTTACAGGTGCATTCGGACGTGAATTACGCTTATCACTATAGAGTGGGGCAAATATCATCTCATCAATGGTTGAAAAAATAATATCTGAAAATGGTTTTGCCCAGGATTTTTCCAGAATTTTCTGCTTTCTTTCTGATAAAAATCCCAGTGAGTCAAAAAGTGAGATTTGCTGATAACCATTTAATACAAAAGACATAACAACACCTCGAAAATCAATATAATTTATGTCTCTATTATACAGGAAAACAGCCTGAAAACATAGCTTTATTCAGTTGTCGATGAGTTTCCGCAGTTTTATCCACAGACCTCTGATTTTTCTCCATTCATTATCAACAACTTTATGAAAGTGTCCACCTTGAACCGTTAGGATAACCCTCTGCCGTTTCCGAATACATAATTACATAATCATCATGCACTTCTTCTACAACGCCTACTACACTTGGCTCATTTTTTGTCTTGGTTATCCAACACATAGATAATGCAGGCGATACCAGAAATCAAAACACCAAGGATACATCCACCAATAGCATTGTTAAGCGTGGCTCCAAGGAACAATCCTGCAACTCCGTACAAAATCATTATAATTACAGCCACAAGTGCCACCGTACCCATCAGGTGTAGCAGCTTATCCTCTACGGTATCCGTTGTGTCTTCAGCGAAATGCACATTGACACGATAGGTGGTGTTTCCAATTCTTTTTGTGAAAGTGCCGGTACACTTTTCCCCATTCTGTTTCTTCTCCATAAAAACCCTCCATTCCTTCAATAAATAATTGATAATCGAACGCTTGTTTGTTATAATAAATACATAGCAGTTGGGGCACGAATGGAAATGTGAATCATTCCTTTTTTCATTTTCGTTTTCTCCTTTCTCGAATTTGAATAATCTATTTTATCTAAAGCAATTACTTCTTCACCTAAAGGAGAAAATTCCGATGCAAAACGGAACTGTTTTGAAAAGATTTTTTGAAAAAGGATTTTTATATGGAGCACAGAGAAGATTTTTTTTGATGATTCGGATAATCCGGGATCAGATGATACGATAGAAAAAGAAGAACATTATAAATGGACGATTGCACTGGAAGAGGAAACTAAAGAAGATGCTGTCATCCCGGAAGAGGATTTACTGGAACATGCAGAACCTGAGGTTGCCGAACGGCTGATATTAAAAAGAGACCTGCGAAAAGCTGCCATTGCAAGAATGGAAGCAAATGATGAAGGGTGAATTTTTAGATGTAATATTTGACTGTCCTTGTTTTGGTCTTCTGGGAATGATGACCGCACTTCCAACCACATCGGAATTTATCACCTATGATGCGGTGTATCTTCCCAAGAATCATTTCATCAAACAAGAAACGCTTTCTACGGAAGATTACCTCGCCTACTTCTTTCCTTTTGACAAAATCTCTTTTGTAAAAAAAGGTCGGGAATCTGTGTGGAACACCGATAACAGAGAAATGCTTGCGGTGATTATGGCAATACAGGACAAACCACAGGCTGTGCTTATGAGTTTTCAGAAAGAATACGCAGAGCCTTATGATTGGATTACCACTGTTTTTCCGACTGGGCTTTTACCTTTGTTACCAGCTTTCTGTATTATCAGGATTATGATGCGTTGAAGGAAGCCGAACGGAATGTGTACCGAAAAGGAATGGAATGTTTTGGCGGCATTGCACCGACTTACCACATAGAACTTTTGGATAAGCCCACCATTGTCTGGGATTTCCATTCCCTGATGCTCGCCATTCAGATGATGTTTTCCTTTATGATAACGGATGAAAACTCTACGCTGAAACTGTGCAAGCACTGTGGAAAGATATTTGTAGCCAGCCGCTCCAATGTGCAGTTCTGTTCTCCGCAATGTAAAAATCAGCATAATGTCTATAAGTGTCGGGCGAAAAAGGATGAAGAATAAACAACATAGAAATATCAAGGGAGGAACATAATGATAGTATATATATATGATGACAAAGAAGGAAAAACAAATGCCATTTCCATAGACAAAAAAAACATGGTGGATGAAGATTTGGAATTTTTTAATGACCACAGTATCCGAAAAGTTTGGCACTCCGGCGAAGAAGAATGGTATCTTTCGGTTGTTGATGTCGTACAGGTACTGACTGATAGTTCTGACCCCAAACAATATATCAAGAAGATGCGTGCCCGTGACAAAGCACTTAAATCCAAGTGGGGTACAATTTGTACCCCACTTCAAATGTTAGCACCTGATGGGAAGATGCGAAAAACACAGGCTGCCAACACAGAAGGAATTCTTAGAATCATTCAGTCAATTCCTTCACCAAAAGCTGAGCCATTTAAAACATGGCTGGCAAAAGTCGGTGCAGAAAGATTGGAAGAAATTGCTGATCCGGAGAAAGCAATGGAACGTGCGGTTGCTACATATAAAGCAAAAGGGTATTCAGATAAATGGATTTCACAACGTCTCAGAACCATTGAGATCAGAAAAGAATTGACAGATGAATGGCAAAATGCAGGTATAAAGGAATCAAAAGAATTCGCAGCACTTACCAATATTCTTACCATCGCATGGTCTGGGAAATCCGTTCAGGAATATAAAAAATTAAAGGGATTAAAGAAAGAGAATCTGCGAGACAATATGACAAACACTGAGCTTGCTCTCAATCTCTTAGCCGAGGTTTCAGCAACCGAAATATCACGAAGCAGACAACCGGAAGGTTTTTCACAAACGAAAGAAGTCACAATCGCAGGTGGCAAAATCGCTGGGGATGCACGCAAGGCTCTTGAAGAACAGCTTGGACACAGTGTTTTGTCAGAAACCAATGCAACTACACCAGAATTGTTAGATGATACTGAAAACAATAAATAATAATTACCGTAAAATAACTTAAAACAGGGTGCAGGCTAACGGTCTGCCCCTTATTTTTGTATCATATTTATAAGATTTGACAGGCAGCACCAAACTTTTTTTTATTTTGTCCTATCTTTTTCTTTATCTGATTCGTTATACATAATAGAAAGATAATTTGATTTCACTAATGGGAAAGGAGGGTGTAAGTGGACGCAGATTTTTTACTAATAAGGAGAATGAAGCGGGGCGATGAAGCAGCTTTTGATATTTTTGTTCATAAATATTATGAATCTATATTAACTTACTGCTGCTACCACTGTCCCGATACATCATACGCCGAGGATCTTACACAAGAGGTCTTTGTACACTTTTTTGAAAAACTTTCCAATTACCATTATATGGGTAAAACCCTAAACTATATGTATACCATAGCCGGGAATCTTTGTCGTGATTATTATAAAAAGGCAAGGGATGACTTGTGGGATGGTGCATCAAATGAGATAGGGGATATGTCTGATATTTTGGAATTGGATGGTATCTTTGATAAAATTGCAATCGAAGATGCTTTGAAAAAATTGCCTGATGAATTGCAGGAGGTCATTATTTTCCACTATTTTAGAGATTTGAAATTATCTGAAATAGCAGAGCTACTGCAAGTTGGATTACCGCTTGTGAAATATCGAATCCAAAGGGCGAGGTTGTTATTAAAGAATTTGTTGAAGGAGGATTGATTTTATGAACGCAAATAAGCAATCTAATGAGAATAAGAGCGATAAAACAGTCATTTCTGATGAACAGAAAATCAGATTGACGGTAAAGAAATCATTGGAAGCTTTCTATACTGCGGAAGAGAAAAAAATACTGTCATATCATGAGTTCCTATGGACACAGTTAAAAGTAATTGAAAAGAAATGGTGGCTGTTTCAATTTCTGCTTCTTTTTTGTTTGTGGTTTATCTTGAAAAATGCGGAGGATGATTTTTATATCCAAAGAAGTCTGGGCGTAATTGCATCATTATTCGTCATTTTAGTTATCCCGGAATTTTGGAAAAACAGTTCAAACAAATCTATGGAAATCGAAGCTGTTTCCTATTTTTCCTTAAAACAGGTGTATGCAGCAAGAACACTATTGTTTGGCATTGCAGATACTCTTTTATTGACTGTGTTCTGCGGTGCCGCAACCGTTGGTCTGCATTTTGAGCTGCTTCAACTGATGGTTCAATTTTTGCTTCCGTTAAGTGTAACAGCCTGCATCTGTTTTGGCACGCTATGCAGTAAATATTCTTTCAGCGAAGGATCTGCGATTATCTTATGCGTCTTATGGAGTGCTATATGGCTGTTTATCGTCCTAAATGAAAATATCTATGAAAAGATTGCTGTCCCAGTCTGGATACTGTTGATTGGATTCGCAGCTATTTATATGTTTCTTGCAATCTATCGCTTATTGAATCATTGCAATTATTATTTGGAGGTGTTACAAAATGGAAGTGAAATTTAATGATTTAACGAAGAAATTCGGAAACTTTACGGCTGTAGACCATCTGACCATGACTATGACAAATGGCGTGTATGGGCTGCTGGGGGTAAACGGAGCGGGAAAAACAACGATGATGCGAATGCTTTGCACATTGCTGAAACCTACAAGCGGAAGTATTACCTGTAATGGAAAAGACATTTTTGAAATGGATAGTGAGTATCGAAATTTACTGGGATATTTGCCGCAGGATTTTGGGTTTTACCCCGAATTTACGGTGCAGGACTATTTGATGTACATTGCATCTCTAAAAGGAGTACGCCCTGCTGTTGCTAAGAAACGGGTGAAAGAGCTGATTTCTAAAGTTGGTCTTTCCAAAGTTGCCAACAGAAAGATGAAAAAATTGTCAGGCGGCATGAAACGTAGAGCAGGAATCGCACAGGCAATGTTAAATAATCCTGCAATCCTGGTATTAGACGAACCGACAGCAGGGCTTGATCCGAATGAGAGGATTCGTTTTCGTAATTTGATTAGTGAATTGTCAGAAGAAAGATTGGTACTATTGTCTACTCATATCGTATCAGATATTGAATATATCGCAAACCAAATCTGGTTGATGAAAGACGGAAAACTGGTGCGCAGCGGAACATCGGATGAACTCATTCGTACCATGCCGGTAGATGTATGGGAATGTTTTGTAAGAAAAAGTGCGGTTTCTTCTATGGCTGAAAAATATAAGATTTCAAATATGAAAGCAGAGTCCGATGGCGTGAAATTAAGAATTATCTCTAAAGAAAAGCCGGTTCCCGAAGCAAAATGCGTGGAAGCATCTTTAGAGGATGTATTTTTGTATTATTTCGGAGAAAAGGCAGGTGATAAAAATGCTGAATTTTGAGTTGAAGAAAGTGTTTTCTAAAACCAGGAACAAAATTGTAATTTTGCTTATGGTTGTGATTACGATAATTACCAGCATTTTGACTATTAACAGAGTGGAATATGTGGATGAAAACGGGCATCATTCAGTTGGGTTTGCGGCTGCTAAGAATCTAAGAGACGCAAGGAACGAATGGGCAGGCTATCTTACCGATGATGTGCTGAAAAAAGTGATTGCCGAAAACAGGAGAATTAACAATTCCGATGAAGCACAGTCTGATGACATTGCAAAACAGGATCAGGCATTTTCAGAGAAACAAGGCATTTTGGGTATTCTTGATGTTATCAGTTCCGCATGGAGCGATTACAGAGACTACAATTATTTTGCCGCTGACAGCGTGTCCGAGGACGATGTAAATAAGCTGTATGAAAAGCGGATTTCTACGTTGAAAAATTGGTTGGATTCCGGTAAGGAATATTATACGCAGAAAGAAAAGGATTTTTTGATTCAACGATATGAAGCGTTGGACACTCCATTTTACTATGAATATACGGATGGTTGGGCAGCATTGCTGCAAAACATATCAACATTTATTTTGATGTTAGCTTTGCTGATTGGTTTTTTGGTCTCAGGTATTTTTTCAGACGAGTTTCAGACAAAAGCAGATTCCATCTTTTTTTCTGCTAAGATGGGAAGAAACAAGGCTATTGTATCAAAAGTAGGTGCCGGTTTTCTGATCACCTCAGTTTTCTATATAGTGTTTGTATTGCTTTATACGTTGACTATCATTTGCGTACTTGGTGCAGATGGCACAGGTTGTCCGCTTCAATTAGATATGTGGCGGTCTGTTTACAATATTACTTTTTTCAAGGCATATCTTTTTATTGTAGCAGGCGGTTATATCGGTACATTATTTGCAGCTACGCTTGCTATGTTAGTATCTGCATTTAGTCACTCCACTGCTACCGCAATTATTGTACCTTTTATTGTTTTGTGTGTATTTCCTTTTTTAAGTCGAATTATTACGCTGCCAGGTTTCTGTTCCTTTTTCCCGGATCAGTTGTTGGATATTTATAATGACTTAAAAGAATCAGCTTTGATTGAGATTGGAGGAAAAATTATGACCTCTGCAACGGTAATTGTGCCTGTTTATGCCGTAGTTTGTCTGATCCTTCAACCTATATTATATCGTGTTTATAAGAGAACGGAGATTAAATAAGTGAAACGGCATGGACATAAAAAGAGAATGCTAAAATGGGGACTGCTTCTCTCTACTTTGATTATTATACTTTATGTGCTGGCTGTAAAGGGAATTGGAATTACACATCATGCTACAAATAATGATTATGGCTGGAATTTAATGCTTGTTAATCATGAAAACTACATTCCCCATAATTATAAGGTGGAACTGACCGAACTATCTAATGGCGAAAAAGTTGATTCTCGAATCTATCCGGACTTGCAGGATATGTTTGATGATGCAAGGGTGCAAGGATATGGGCTGTTTGTTGCCGCTGGCTATCGTACAACAAAAAAGCAACAGCAACTGATGGATGAGAAAATAGACGCATATAAAAATGAGGGTTATAGCAGTTCAGAAGCAAAACGACTTGCAGAGCAATGGGTGGCAATACCGGGAACAAGCGAGCATCAGATGGGCATTGCTGTTGATATAAATGCTGATAAAACAATTAATTCCAGTGATGCTGTCTATACATGGCTTGCTGAAAACGCACACAAATATGGTTTTATCAAGCGTTATCCATCTGACAAAACGGATATAACCGGAGTGATTAACGAACCCTGGCACTATCGGTATGTTGGAAAAGAAGCAGCAAAAGAAATATATTCACAGGGTATATGTCTTGAAGAGTATATTGATGAATTAGACCGCAATAAATAAATATTCACAATCGTAGCTGTTTAAGGCTGATTAGTGTTGTATAAATGCTGACAACAATTCTAAAAGCTATAAAATATGTTGTATCACTTTTTAAACAGTGCTATAAAGAAAATTTGAATTTGAAGAGGTAGTGATTATGAAAAGATTGATAGCAATGGTTCTTTGTCTTTTATTTGTTATATCTTTAGCTGGTTGTGGAAAAGGAAATACAAAAAATTTAGTTATTGATTATGGGACATCATCTATATACACAAAAGATGACATGGATGAAGCTATTGATGTTATAAAGAAACAATTTGGTTCTTTTGAGGGGTGTGAATTGCACAGCCTATCTTATACATCTGATGATGCGTGCAATAATGAGGATAATATTGCCTGGATGAATGAATTGGAGGAAGCAAACGACAATAAAGAGAGTTTCACACAATGTATTTCGTTTGATAGTAGTTTCAGGTCACCTAAAAATGGAGGTGGAGCGTGGAACGCTAATGAAGAATACACATGGTCATGGTGGTTGGTGCGTAGCGAAGGCGGCACGTGGAAATTAATGACTTGGGGATATTAACGGTCGGTTCCTAAGTAACAAATAACAGTTTGTCGTAAACATTTAACATTCTATTATTAAAAAAACAGTTCCGTTTATCGCCTCAAATTTCGCCTATAAGTGAAGGAACAATTTCTGACTTTATGACAGGGTTACATGCCCTGTCATTTTTATGGTCATTTTTAGAAAATCTGTTCCCGAATCACAAGATTATATAGCAGTGACCTCGTATCTATGGTAGAATAAATTCATCCATAGATGCCCGGTCACAGAGGTATGGATACCTCGGAAAGGAGATTTTATGAAGAGACCGGACAACAATAGAATAACAGCACTTTATGAGAGACTGTCACGAGATGACGAACTGAATGGAGACAGTAACAGCATTGTAAACCAGAAGAAAATGCTTGAAAAGTATGCCAAAGAACAGGGGGTTACGAACCTTGCTCACTATACCGATGATGGGTATAGCGGCACAAACTTTGACAGACCGGATTGGAAGCGATTGACTGCTGACATTGAAGAAGGAAACATTGGATGTGTTATCGTCAAGGATATGAGCCGAATCGGCAGGAATTATCTGGAAGTAGGATTTTATACGGAGGTTTTATTCCGAGAGAAAGGCGTCCGCTTTATTGCCATTTCCAATGGTGTTGACAGCACACATTCTGAATCCAATGAATTTGCACCATTCTTAAATATTATGAATGAATGGTATGTGCGTGATACCAGCAGGAAAATCAAGTCTGTCCTGCACAACAAAGGTATGGAGGGCAAGCATCTGACTTCCAATGCCATCTACGGATACAAAAAAGACCCGGAAGATAACAACCACTGGCTTGTTGATGAAGAAGCCGCTGCTGTGGTAAGACGTATTTTCCAGTTGATTATTGAAGGTAATGGACCGATGCAGGTTGCCAGAATACTCACAAACGAAAAGGTTGAGCATCCATCCTACTATCTTGCAAAGCAGGGACTCGGCACTTGCAGAGGTAAATGTGATATGACAAGACCTTATTCATGGACTGCTACCACCATCACAGACCTTGTATCAAAACCGGAATACATGGGGTACACAGTTAATTTCAGAACTTTCAAGGAATCTTACAAGGACAAGCATTCCCAATATGCTAACCCTGAGGACTGGCTGATATTCAGAGATACGCAGGAAGCTATTGTTGATGAGGACACATGGAATATGGTTCAGAAAATCAGAGAAACCAAGCACCGCCCCATAGCACAGGGCAAAGCAAATCCATTGACCGGACTCATGTTTTGCGCAGACTGTGGTGCCAAAATGTTCAACCACCGCACAAAAGGCTATGAGAAAAAGGATAAGGATGGGAATCCGACCGGTAAATATACCAATGCACAGAATAATTACACCTGCTCTACTTACAGCAAGGCAAAGGGACATTTTGAAAACAAATGCTCCCAGCACCACGTAAGAACAGATGTGGTCAGAGACCTGATTTTGACAACACTGCAATATACGGCAAGCTATGTCAAAGAACATGAGGATGAATTTCTGGAAAAGGTTAGAAAATCCAATGTTCTGAAGCAGGAATCAGATACAAAGGCTCTCACCAAAAAGATTACAAAATCTGAAAAGCGGGTTACTGAACTCGATCATCTGATAAAACGCATTTATGAAGATAATGTATCCGGGAAGCTGTCGGATAAGCGTTTTGAATTGCTGTCTGCTGATTACGAAAAGGAGCAGTCGGAATTAGAAGAATTCCTTACTTCTGCCCGAGAGCAGTTAGCCACAGCAAAGGAAGAAGCTTCCAATGTCGATAAATTCATCGCACTGGTTCATAAGTACACAGATTTTTCTGAACTGACCACACCAATGATTCACGAATTTATAGACAGAATTGAAGTTCACGAAGCTGACAAGTCAACAGGGGAACGCACACAGGAAATCGACATTTATCTCAAATATGTAGGCAAGCTGGATGTTCCAATGCCAGAACTGATACCGGAAGAATTAGCCGAAGAAGAACGGAAACGTCGCAAGCGTGCGTGGAATCGAACCTATAATCGACGGAAAGCTGAGAAAGAACGTGCTGAAAAAGAAAAAGCAGCTTTAGAAGCTGCAACTGATACTGACAAATCTAAAAAGGGAGCATAGGCAACTGCCGGAAACTTCCATTACATAAGGGTTTCAAGCCCGCTTCTAAAAATATCCCTATAAAAGTGAAACATGGGTATGATTTTTCATTTTCCCAATTTGAGATGGTCTGACGACTTACTCCCAATATTTCGGCAACCTGTTCCTGTGTCAGTTTCTTATCAAGTCTGGCTGCCTTGATTTTACTTCCAATATCATGCTCCATGCCATTGCACCTCCCTTGCACTTTTATTATAGGAAAACCACCACTTGTAGTCTACCAAACGGCTTTGACATCGCAGAAAATACGTGTCAAAATGCTTTTACATTTACTTTTTTATTACTTCTTCGCCTTTTCCTCTAATTCAAGCAGATACCTGTCATAGTCCGACATGAACAATCTGTCTTGAATGATACGATATTTTTCAAACTCAGTTTCGGCGTGGAGTTTGGCTATTTCAGCAGAAACCTTTCCGGCATCCTGCAAAATGCCATAATCAAACATTTCAATAAAGCTGTTGAGTCTCTTTTCCCAATCCTCCATAGTAAGAGGAATACGTCTTAAAGTCATGTTTTCAGCAAAATCCAAATACGCCGTTACCATACGGTTCATTTGATGCAATTCATTTTCACTCAGATAATTCTTTGCAATCGTCACATCACTTTTCTTAATCTTGCCGTCCGGAGCATCTGCCCAGGTGGTAAGTCCCATATGTTCCTTTTGGTGGTCGGCTCGCTCCACAATCAATTCAGCAGCCGTGTGACCGTGAACTGCAAAATGCATTTTGTTTTGAACGGTTGCATAGAACCTTTTCGTTGTTGCCGATGTTTTGTCATAATCTATCGCAGTAGCATAAATATCTGTGATTTTCTGATAGAACTTTCTTTCGCTTGCACGGATTTCCCGGATGCGTTCTAACTGCTCATCGAAATACTTGTCCGTAAGATAAGTACCTCGTTTCAGACGCTCATCATCCATAACCCAGCCCTTGATGGTGTAGTCCTTTACGATACCGTTTGCCCACTTACGGAACTGCACGGCACGTTCATTGTTTACCTTGAAGCCGACAGCAATAATCATCTGCAGGTTATAATGGTTCACTTCTCTCTGAACCTGGCGAGGGCCCTCGGTTTGAACTATCCGAAATTTTCGGATAGTTGCCGTTTCTTCCAACTCGCTATCTGAATACACCTTTTTGATATGGTCACTAATTGTACGCACATCAACATCATAAAGCGTAGCCATCATCTTCTGTGTCAGCCATATATTTTCATCTTCGTAGTGCATTTCAATGCTATCTTCCTGCTCTCCGACAGAAGCAACGTAGGTAAGATATTCTGCTGCACTTGAACGAATTCTCATTTCATTTTTCTTTTTTACCAACGCAACCACCTCCGATTATTTAGATTGTGTCACATTCTACACTTCACGTTTCACATAGGTCAGTTCAATATCGTATCCAAGAGCCTCCATCATTTTAATGAAAGTATTATTGACCACACCGTCCTGCTTTTTGATGATACGATTCACATATGATTTGGTGGTCTGGATATCTTCCGCTATCTGTGCTTGAGTGGTGCCGTTCTCTATACACTTTACTTTTACATCTAACTCAATATTGTTTTTTACCATACAGTCCACCTCTCCGTAACTTGTTTCACTTTTTAGATAACTTATTGTACCGCAAAATCCTCCGAATTACAATAGGTGTGCATAAACTGCCTATGAACTGTTAATTTATTTTTCTCTATATCTCCTCTATGTAAATATTGATCGCAAGATGTATAAACATATGATATTCCCGCAGATCGACGCCGGTAATCTCTTCAATTTTATTGATTCGATATAAAAATGAATTACGATGGATATGCAGTTGAGCCGCACTGTCAGACGTACTACATAAATTTCGGATATATACTTTCAATGTATCCAGAAAATCCGTTGAATGCTTTTTATCATATTCCCTGAGTTTTTCGATAACCGGAGATATGTAATTATTTCGCGGCATTTCATTTATCCGCGGCATCAAAATAGCCGGAAGATAATAATCTTTATAAAAATGGATTCGGCTATGCACGTCTAGTCTTTTTCCGATACACATAGCGTCTGCCGCCTGTATTTTATAATCTCCGATATCAAGCAGATTTTCAAACGAGTTGCTGACACCACAGTGAGCGTTAAATTTGCACAAAAAAATATATAATTCATTAGAAGCCATCTGCGTCATTTTCGGAAGAAGACTATACTGTAATATATAAAGCACACGATCTTGGATCAAAAGCATCTGGTCGGAAAATAAGTTTTGAAAATATTTACTGACGTAAGACAGCACGTTCTTCTCAGAAGATGAATTCGTATTTACTGTAATAATGCGGTAAGGAGGTTTCGGAAAGAAACGACAGTTCTTCCGCCACAAGTCTAACTGTTTCTCCGATACGATCCTACCGTTAAACAATTCATTGATAAATGTTTTAAGATAAACCGATTCCATGCTGTTTTCCGAAGTTTTCCCCTTTAACATAAGACTGCACGCTTCCTGGATAATGCTCATCGCCTTCATCCGTTCCTCCGTGATCTCCCCCTTTTTACATTGCATGACAACATAACCTTCTACGATATTGTTAATCTTTATAACCCCTAAAATCTTCGGAAATTCTTCTGTCGCCGCTCCCCAGTCAACTATATAAGGTGCTTCCTTTTCATTTACCGACTGCATAATTCCATCAGTATATAACTGCACGGTCATGTCCATATCATATCTTTTATGCTCTACAAGATAATCCCAGTAATAGTCACCTGTTTTATTTTTCGGAACAGCTCCGAGAAGATTGTATGCAATATCTACGGCAAGGATCGGAACTCCCGTGACCTCATAAGATACATCCATTAATTCTTGCATCTTTCCGTGTGAAAGTGTCTGAAATAATCTCTGATACAATGCCAAAAAATCAATTTTCTTTTCCATGATGTCTTACTCCCTGTCAAAATGTATCGTCATTATAAATGTACGTTAAAACCGGATATCCCATTATCTCAATCCGTCAAGTTTACGGTTTCCTTATACGAACAAGCATATTATACTGCAAAATCAGTTAAAAAGCCTCGAAATTTGAGATTATTTTTTATATTATTGTGCATTTGCACAAAAACCACTCTGCAATTTCAGGCAAGGATCTGATGAAAAGATTGTTAAAAAACTATACAATCAAGCTATAAAACAGACACGAAAGAAATGTCATTGGAAATGAATAAGGAGGACAAAATGAAAAATTACTTTGATTTAACAGGACAAACAGCTGTGGTGACAGGCGCATCTACAGGATTAGGCGTTCAGATGGCAAAGGCATTCGCAAGTCAGGGAGCAAATCTTGTATTGATCGCAAGACGTCAAAATCTGCTTGAAGAAAATGCAGCAGCCATCGAAGCAGAATTTGGTGTAGAGGTTCTTCCGTATACATGCGACATTACGGATACCGAGAAAGTAAAAGCAGCAGTGGCAGCCACTATGGAAAGATTCGGACGGATAGATATATTAGTCAATAACGCAGGAACAGGTGCGGTCGCTCCGGCAGTAGATATCACAGACGAACAATTCAACAACGAATTAAAAATCGATCTTTTTGGTTCATTCATCTGTGCTCGTGAATATGCAAAAGAAATGATCAAAGCTCACTACGGACGTATTATCAATATTGCCTCTATGTACGGTCTTGTGGGAAATATGGCGGCAACATGTGTTTCTTATCATGCTGCAAAAGGCGGCGTTGTCAATATGACAAGAGCTCTTGCGGCAGAATGGGGCAAGGAAGGAATCACGGTGAACTCTATCTGCCCGGGATATTTCATAACTCCGCTTACAAAAGAAACTCTTGACTCCGACTGGTTTACAGCATATGCAAAAGGGGCAATCCCTGTAGGGCGTTATGGAAATGAAGGAGAATTGGATACTTGTGCTCTGTTTCTTGCTTCTTCCGCTTCCTCATACGTAAACGGACAAAACATTGCTGTAGACGGAGGATATACAGCTATTTAATTATTTTTCGATCTTACACCGTTAAAAAAACAGATATTTACAAAAAACATTTTAAAAAGGAGAAAACTACTATGGGGTATGAAAGTTTATTTACACCTTTTAAAATCGGAAACATGGAAGTAAAAAACCGTATCGGTCTGTCTCCGATGGGAACAAACTCAGCATTTACTAACGGAAGAAAAGACGCCCAGGAAATCGATTATTTCATTGAAAGAGCAAAAGGAGGAACCGGTATCCTTTATATGGGATGTCAAATGTTAAACGAGCAGATCGCACAAGGTTCTATGGAAGGTTATCTTGATACATATACAGTCCTTCCTTCTCTGACATCTGTGTGCGACGGATGCCACAGATACGGTGCTAAAATTGTTTGTCAGATCAGCCCTGGTACAGGACGAAACGCATTTCCTGATACATTCGGAAACCCTCCGATCTCTGCATCAGCACTTCCGTCTGTATTCAATCCCGACGTAATCTGCCACGCACTGACAAAAGAAGAAATCGCTCAGATGATGGAAGGATTCAAATTTGCCGCAGGCGTTGCAAGCGATGCCGGGTTTGACGCTATCGAAATCCATGCACACGCCGGATATCTGATCGATCAGTTTATGTCTCCTGTATGGAATAAAAGAACAGACGAATACGGCGGTTCTCCTGAAAATTGTGCACGCTTCCCGAAGGAAATCGTAGAAGCGATCAAAAGCGTAGTCGGTGACAGTATGCCTGTCATCTTCCGAATTTCTCTTGATCACAGATTTGAAGGCGGACGTACGTTGGAAGACAGCATGAAACTTTTAAAAGTTTTAGAAGCTGCAGGCGTAGATGCCTTTGACATCGACGCCGGATGTTATGAGACTTTGGATTATATCTTCCCTCCGTCTTATTTAGGAGAATCCTGTATGTCTTATGTATGCGCAGAAGCAAGAAAAGCTGTCAGCGTACCGCTTATTAATGCCGGATCTCATAATCCTGATTCCGCAGTTGAATTGATCGAAAGCGGAAATGTTGACTTTGTAAACATGGGACGTGCATTGATTGCCGATCCGTATCTTCCTAACAAACTGATGACAGGACATCCCGAAGATGTCAGACCTTGCCTTCGCTGCAACGAATATTGTATCGGGCGCATTTGGAATAAACATACAAAACTTAGCTGTGCGATCAATCCACAGGCAATGGAAGAAGTTCGGTTTGAGATCAAAAAGACAGACTCCCCGAAAAATGTTGTCGTAATCGGCGGAGGTCCGGGCGGAATGGAAGCAGCCAGAGTTGCCGCAATAGAAGGGCACAAAGTGACCCTGTTCGAGAAAAACTCAAAACTCGGGGGAGTTATGGGGGATATCTGTACTGCAAAATTTAAAAATAATATTAAAAAACTCACAAAATGGTACACCGTACAGTTAGAAAAACTAGGCGTAGACGTCCGTCTAAATACAGAAATAACAGGCGATGAATCAATCCTTGAAGAATGCGACAACATCATTATCGGATGCGGTGCCGTTCCTGTTACTCCTCCTATTCCGGGAATTGACGGAAACAATGTCATATCGATCTTAGACGCACACCGAGATCCTTCCCTCATAAAAGGTGAAAAGATCGTAATCTGCGGCGGAGGAGCTTCCGGTCTTGACGGAGCACTCGAAATCGCTTCTGAAATGGGCAAGAAAGTAACAGTCGTAGAGATGCTGCCGGAATGTGGAAAAGACGTATTCTTTATTAATAAAATCACATTGTTTACCAAACTTGCTGAAAACGGCGTTGAACTTATGACTAACACAAAAGTCGTATCCATTGAAGAGAATGGTCTGACCGTCGAAAAGCAGGACAAAACAACAGAGACAGTTCTCGCCGACACAGTCATTTCCGCATTCGGAATGAAACCTGTTCTTACAACAGTAGATGCTGTCAAAGCAAAATATCATCTCAAAACGAGAGTTGTCGGAGACAGCAATAAATTAGGTAAAATAGGCGAAGCTGTACGCGACGGTTTCTATGCGGCTACAAGTTTATAAAAATCATAAATTTTTAAGGTAATCGTAAAATTTTAAACTGATCATGATTTTTTAAGATGATCGTAAATTCTTAATCTGTGGCAAGAAAAACACCCACACAGGAGCATTTCTACTCTTGCGTGGGTGTTCTTCTTGCCACACTCTTTGAAGGTGTCACTCAAAAATTCTCGTTTTACGAAAATCCCTTTGTTGCACCGCCAAAAGCGAGGCTTTTCTACTGTCTGTGGGGTTTATTACAACCCTCTGTTCTTCTTTTCTGATTATCTATTGTACTTTTTCTTCTTATTTATAACCATTGAGCCGCCACTGACAACCAGCAGAGCCATCCACAAAGCAAGATTTGCTGTATCGCTGGTCTTCGGACTCCTGGCAGACGTTCCAGCCTTGGTGCTGCTATTCGTTGTTGTATTTGGCTTTGTATTTCCCGGCTTGGTATTTCCTGGCTTTGTATTGCCCGGCTTCGTATCACCCGGTTTTGTATCTCCAGGTTTTGTATCTCCGTTGTTATCTTTAGCTTTTTCCCAAACAGCTACATAAGTAACATCTCCTGTTACTTTTTCAGCAACAGCCGGCTTCCAGCCTTTGAAGACATATCCTTCTCTTGTCGGTGTTCCCTCAAATGCAGGTGTAGCCACTCCTGACAGAAGATTTCCGTATACCTGATCCGCAAAGACTTCTTCTCCGTCTACTCCGTCTGTATACGTAACCGTATATTTCGTTTCTTCGTTATCGTCAATGCCATTATTATTTTTATCTTCTCCCCACGTTGCTACATAGGTCGCATTTCCTGTTACTGTTGCAGCGACTTCTGGATTCCAGCCTTTAAATACATACCCTGTTCTTGTCGGTGTTCCGCCACTGAATGCCGGGGTAGCCACTCCTGACGAAAGATTTTCGTGTACCTCATCTGCGAAGACTTCTTCGTCCTCAACTCCATCTGTGTAAGTAACAGTATAAGCCACGGTCTGCTTGATAGTAAAATGCAGAGTACGCCCTCCCCAATTGCTGGCATAGGTCCAACCTATGGACGAATTTAATCTGCTGAACTGATAGATCAGATCAATATCAAACGTAGCTGTTCCGTTCGTCACACCATCGGTTGTCACCACCGTCTGATAACATTTATACGTTCCCGGCCAGCCCGAAAGCGTGCTTGATCCTTCACTGCCTTCAATCCCCTCAAGGATATGGTTGGGATCGTTAATATTGTAAACGTAATATTTATAGGCTGAAGGAATGATCTGATAGGTATTATTGCCATACTGCCACTGGATAAGTGGTAACACCGGATGCGTCAACCTGGTTTTACTTTCTGTTGCACTACCGTTGACATTAACTTCACCGTAGTAAAGATTATCAGCACACGTTAGTTCCTCATCAGATCTGGTAATTGTTACATTGCCACTAACATCAATAATATTTGCTGCCAATGCAGTTGTTGGAAACATGGAAATTATCATACACAACAACACGAACAGCGAAAGGAATTGCTTTTTCATCTTCTTCATAAGAAAACCTCCATATTCAAATTTACAGGTTAAGGATGGCCCTGTATAGCCAGTGAAAAGTTACTTCAGACCAATGGTCTGAATGGAAAGCATGCTCAACAAATTCACTTCAAAAACTTCAAAAAATTGCGTTTCATCTCTCCTTTCACATCAAATTATACTTCCCCTCAAAACGAACTTATCACTACACATTATATATTTTATGCCAAAAAACGTAATTTTTCAATAGAATCGGTCAAAATTTGACAAAAATCTAAATATATAACATACAAAAACACAAAAAACTTTTCATTGTATCTATAAAAAAACATCTCCCCTTACACTTGAAATCCATACTCTTCTAGTATAAAATAATTGCGTTAATTATTTAACAGAATACACAGGAATGAGGAATTTACATATGGAAAACCATTTTAATACTCCGGCTGAAGTAGTAGATCTGAGTATCAAAGCATGTGAGAACAAAACAAAACTCCCTGTCGGGAAAATGATCCTTCTCGGTATTATGGCAGGGGTTTTTATCGCACTGGGCGGTGCTACAAGCAGCACAGCGGCACACGCAGTAGAAAATGTCGGAGTGGCAAGAGCATTGGCAGGTGTGATCTTTCCGGTCGGATTGATGCTGATCGTATTCTTAGGTGGAGAACTTTTTACCGGAAACTGTCTGATCATTATGGACGTATTTGACAAACGGGTAACCTGGGCCGGACTGTTCCGTGACCTTTTCATCGTATTTTTCAGCAATTTGATCGGTGCCCTCTGCGTGGACGTACTGATCGTTTTCAGCGGAAACTTAAATTACTCCGGTGGTCTTCTCGGTGCTTATACGATCAAAGTTGCTGTCAGCAAGATCGCGATCTCACCGGTACAGGGCATCACCTCCGGTATTTTGTGTAACATTCTTGTCTGCCTTGCAGTACTGATGGCGACTTCTGCACGTGATATTGCCGGAAAGGTATGGGCGATCTTCTTCCCGATCTGTGCTTTCGTTGTAGGCGGTTTTGAACACTGCGTTGCCAATATGTTCTATATTCCTGCCGGTATCATGGCTGCCATGAACCCGGATTATGTGGCAAAAGCAAAGGACGCTTACGGACTGACCGCAGAACAGATTGCTACACTGACACCTCTGCAGAGCCTGCAGAATTTTATCCCGGTTACTTTGGGAAATATGATCGGTGGTATGTTGTGCGTCGGACTTCCGCTCTACCTGATCTACAAGAAAAAATGGAATTAATTTAGAAATAAATTACTGGATTTAGAAATAGAAATGGAAAAGGAGAATCTCTCACGAAACCCTTGTGAGCAGATTCTCCTTTTCTGTTGCACGATATTGAGCAGGCTGTCATCTGCTCAATTTGTATTCATCCCTTTACAGTCCGAACAGTTTCAATAACTTCTCCACGAAATTCAATTTTTCTCCGATACAAAAGACTCCGTCATCCAGACTTACGATTCCTTCATACAGATCCGAAGTTCCTTTCGTGTGCAAATACGGACAAATCTTTCAATTTGATGGTCAAATATGGTATAATAAAATGATATCGGGGTCAAAAGCCCACGACTTTGATGCCTTTACGTTTGTGATCGATTATGTAGAGGAGAATGCATTCTTTCTCTGTAATTTTTATTATTACTCTGAATATTTTGCTCCCCGCAGTACTTACTGCTGAAAGGTTATAATGGAAAAAATCAGTATTATCGTACCAATATACAACGTTGCACCTTATTTACCGGCATGTTTGGATTCTATTATTCATCAGACTTATCTTAACCTTGAAATTATTTTAGTTGATGACGGATCAACCGATTCCAGTAATAAGATCTGCGAACAATACAAGACTGTCGATCCAAGGATTCAGGTGATCCATCAGAAAAATCAGGGAGTCTCCACTGCACGAAATGCCGGATTGGCTCTTGCCGCAGGCCATTATATTACTTTTGCAGATGCTGATGACTTGCTTGAGCCATCCCTGCTGGCTGAATGTATAAAAGCAATAGAGACCGGACAGACGGATGTACTGTATCATGGATTTAAAAAGGATGTCTGGAAAAGCGGAAAAGTTTCCTCTTCTCTCAAGGGGATTCCGTCCTTTGAAGGAGTTCTTTCTGAAAATCAGATGAAAGACTACATCCTGGCACAAAAAGGAAATCTGAACGTCAATGTATTCAGCTATATTTTTACCAGAGAATTGATTGCAGATCTCCGGTTCAATCCAGATCTTCCCTATGCAGAGGATGCGGTATTCGTTATGCAGGCACTTTCAAAAGCCCAGACTTATTACTTTTCTGCAAATTGTGATTACCACTATAATGTCCGTGCCGGCTCTGCCGCATACCGCTGGCAGCCGAAACTGGTCGAATGCTACCGGAACAATTTCATGGAGACTCGTCATTTTCTGGAATCTCTGGAACTGACCTCGCAGGAGATGGAAGAGATTATGTCTCAAAAATATGTAGATGGGTATGCCTCTCTGGTCTATAACCTGTGTCTCCCTACCTGTACTCTTTCTTTAAAAGAAAAATACCGGAGTTTACAGTCTGCCAGAACGGAGTTCCGGATCGATCATTATAAACGTTTTTATAGTCTGAAAGAAGCCGGACTTTTTCAAAAAGCAAAGACATTTCTTATTTTCCGGCATTTTGAAATATTTTTAATTTTATTTGGAACACTCTATTGTAAGAAGGGATAAATCATGAAGACTGAAGAAATTGATATTGTATTGGCCTGGGTAGACGGCTCTGACCCTGTATGGCGCGAAAAGAAAAAGGAACGTATGAGACAGCAGGGATTATCCGTCAAAAGTGATGACCGGGAAGAACGCTACCGGGACTGGGATCTGATGCGTTACTGGTTCCGAAGCATTGAAAACTTTGCTCCATGGGTTCGTAAAATCCATTTTGTGACCTTTGGACATCTGCCTGAATGGCTGGATTCCAGTAATCCGAAATTACATATTGTAAACCATGAAGACTTTATTCCGGCGAAATACCTGCCTACCTTTAGCAGTCATCCCATCGAATGGAATTTCCATCGTATTGAAGGCTTATCGGAAAATTTTATCTATTTCAATGATGATATGCTCCTGTTAAAACCAGTGAAGCCGACGGATTTTTTCAAAAATGGAAAACCCGTTGATATGCTTGCACTGCAGCCCGATGTAACTAATGTGGACGACACAACTATGCCATATATCTACCTGAACAATGCCATGCTTCTGGCTAAATATTTTGACAAGCGGCAGAATATGAAAAAGCAGCCTGGGTCTTATTTTCACATTGGTTATCCTGCGATGTACTTTTTCTATAATTTTTTGGAAATCATGTTTCCACGGTTTACAGGATTTTATACCGTACATGGACCATCTCCGTTAAAAAAGAGTACTTATGAAACTCTTTGGAATCTGGATGGAGAGTATCTGGATCAGGTATGCTCTCATCCTTTCCGTCACAGAGAAGACGTCAGTCAGTACGTTATCCGGGAATATCAGAAATTAAGCGGAAATTTTATCCCGAAAAATGTAAGAAAACTTTGCCGGTACTTTAATCTGGCAGAGACGAATCCTACTTTGACTGATACCATTATCCATCAGAAAAGTCCTGTTGTCTGTATGAATGACAGCAATCAGGAAATCCCTTATCTGAAAGTAAAGGAAGAGATTCAAAGAGCCTGTGAACAGATTTTACCGGATCGTTCTTCTTTTGAACGTTACTGAGATCACTCAGCGTTTATGCGGTGACTAAAATATTACTAAAAAATCTCCTGATTTTTCCCGTATATCTGGCAACGCAAAAATTCCCGGAAACAAACCGTTTCCGGGAATCTTCTTTTAAGAGGCGCAGACCGGATTTGAACCGGTGCATCAGGGTGTTGCAGACCCACGCCTTACCGCTTGGCTACTGCGCCTTACAGATGTTGCACCTGCAACATCTGTATTATAGCAAAATATATTTTTCAAGTCAAGATTTTCTGATCTTTTGATGTTGTCTTTTGTAACTTTTGTGCAAATTCTATTGACAAGTAAACTTGGCGTTAATATAATTAAAATATGCAAAGAAAACTTGGAATGGAGGTGCTTTTATGAAAAAAGATGAAATCTTAAACGCAAGTAGAAAAGAACATCAAAATAAAGACTTGGCGGAAATGGAAGTGCTATATTTGGCAGGAAGTCACGCAAGTAGGGTGGGTGCTTTTGTATGTTGTCTACTTTCTTTGCTATCCTCTATGCTTGCCCATACTAAGATTTACAGTCCTTGGGTTATATGCTTCAGTATTTTTGCTACACAATGGTTAGTTCGTTTTATCAAAATGAAACGAAAGAGCGATTTGCTATTGACCATTATGTTTTTCATTCTTTCCGTTTTGGAATTTGTTGGATTTGTTCGCCGAATTTTAGAGGTGAGCGTATGAAAGAACAATTACATCTGAAAAATCACTTAAAGGAAGTTCGTACAGCGGCAAATCTTTCTCAAGCTCAGCTTGCAGAAATGGTAGGAGTTTCAAGAAATACCATTAGTTCTATTGAAACTGGACAGTTCAACCCAACAGCAAAGTTGGCATTGATTTTATGTATTGCTTTAGACAAGAAATTTGAAGAACTGTTCTATTTTTAGGAGGTAATTATGGAGAACATTATGTTGTTGATTTTAGGAGTGTTCATATCTGTTATGGGAATCGTAAATATTAAAGGCAATATCAGTACAATTCATTCTTACAATAGGCGAAAAGTAAAAGAAGAAGATGTACCAAAATACGGAAAAGCCGTTGGTACTGGAACGCTGATTATAGGAATATCGCTTGTGTTGAGGTTTATAGTTTCATTTTGGAGTGAAAAAATTATGGGATTTGTCATTCTGCCAGCAGTTGTTGTCGGATTATGCTTTATGTTGTATGGACAAATTAAATATAATAAAGGCATTTTTTGAGGAACGAAAACTTTGAAGTTGTGGAGGTAAATTTTATGGGATTGTTTGGTAAAAGTAAAAAGGAACGAGAAAAAGAATATATGAGTAGAATAGATGTCCCGTCTTGCTTGAAAGAGAATTTTACTTTAACGGTAGATGAGATTTTTACGATTATAGGTGTAGGCACAGTGGTTACAGGGAATGTTGAAACTGGTATATGTAGAACCGGAGATAAGGCTTATATCAATAAAGCAAATGGAGAGATTTTGGAAACTGCAATTACTTCAATTGATGTGCACACAAAAGAACGAAGACCAAATGGTAGTGGCTACAAAACAGAACATATTGGAATTGGTTTGCGAGGAATTTATAAGGAACAATTAGATAAGGGTGATAAAATAATGGTAAAAAATGCCAATATGTATGGAATGTAACTATAAATCCCAGTTTGTCGAACCGGGGAATTTGAAGTTACCAAGCGGAACTGTAAATGGAGGAGAGTGTAAATGAAAACAAATGGGATAGTTTTGCTCACGTTCATTTTTCTGACAAGTACATTGTTCGGATGTGGAAAACAAGATGCGAGTGTGGGCTTGGAGAGTATTGATGTGCCGGAAATCGAAAAAATTGAACATACAGGAACTACAGGCGGGAAAGACGGTAATTATTCGTATTCTTTTTCAGATGATGAAGTTATCGAGTTTATAAATTTGTTGAATCAAGTAAAACTTGGTGACGAAGTAGACGAAAGCAAAGCAGTATCAAGTGGAGCTGTTTCTTATTATACTATTTATCTTGTGACAGATGAAACACTGACAATTAGTCCTGGTAAATATTTTAAAGTTGCGGACAGATATTATGAGTTTGATAATTATGATGAATTGTGGGATGAATTTATAGTATTTAACAGTATAAAGTGAAATGGCTGTGGTATCCGTATATTCCTTTCGGCAGGGTTACGCTGTTGCAGGGCGATCCGGGCGACGGGAAAAGCAAGTTAATGCTTTCCGTTGCCGCCTTGCTCTCTAAGGGAGAAGCCTTGCCTTTTACAGATGAAGATAGAGAACCAACCGTATTACGGCTTTCAATATACTCAATTTCAGGAAGATGGATCCGCCTGTGCAGTCTCCTCATATACCTCCAGCACTTCCTCCGCTGATCCATACTCCATAACCTCCGGCATCACATCCACCGGTGCATGCTCACATACCGGTTTCTTTAACTTTGCCCTGTCCCGCTCATAAGCATCACATAAAATGATCTTCCATTCAAAAAACCGTTGTGCTGCCCGCTGTCATTCGTGCTATACTGATTCTTATGAAGTGATGATTATGCTCTTATAAAATTATGATGTCGGGGGCAAAAGCCCCCGACTTTGATGCCTGCGGATTGCTCCGTGCTACGCACATACTTATAAAATTTGTAAAGGAGTTGTTGAGCTATGAACCATAGAATCCCGGAAGAATTAATCGAATTTATCAAGGAAAGCCCTACTGCTTTTCATGCAGTCAGTGCCATGGCTGCCCGGCTTACAGAGTCCGGCTTTATCAGACTGGAAGAGGGAATGCACTGGAATCTTAAGCAGGGCGGTTCTTACTATGTGACCCGCAATGATTCCTCCCTGATCGCATTTACCATACCGGAGCATCCTTTTCAGGGAATGCGGATCATGGCAAGCCACAGTGACTCCCCGTCCTTTAAGATCAAGGAAAATCCTGAAATGGAATCCGAGGGGCATTATATCCGGCTGAATGTAGAACGCTACGGTGGAATGCTCTTTGCCCCCTGGTTTGACCGTCCACTTTCCGTTGCAGGAAGGGTGATCGTAAAAGATCCTTCCACAGACGGAAAGCCTTCTGCCTGCTTTCTGTCAAAGCTGGTCAATATTGACAGGGATCTTCTCATGATCCCTAATCTTGCCATCCACATGGATCGTGATGCAAATAACGGGCATAAATACAATGCTCAGAAAGATATGCTCCCTCTTTACGGTGATCTTACAGCAAAGAATACCTTTTTTCAGACCATCGCAGAGGCAGCCAATGTAACTGAAGATGAAATCCTTGGTCATGACCTCTTCTTATATAACCGACAGGAACCTTGTATCTGGGGTGCATCCCGGGAATTTCTTTCTGCTCCCCGGCTCGACGATCTCCAGTGTGCCTTTGCCTCCCTGAAAGGCTTTCTTTCCGGAGCAAAGGAAGATTATCTGGCTCTTCACTGCGTTTTTGATAACGAAGAAGTCGGAAGTGGAACAAAGCAGGGTGCAGCTTCTACCTTTCTAAAAGATACACTGACAAGAATCCACAGAAACCTTGGATATAATGAAGAGGATTTTCTTGTGCATCTTGCCAACAGTCTCATGGTCTCTGCTGACAATGCTCACGCAGTTCATCCTAATTATACAGAAAAGGCCGATCCAACGAACCGACCTTACCTGAATGAGGGAATTGTCATTAAATACAATGCCAATCAGAAATATTGTACTGATGCCGTTTCTGCAGCCATGTTCAAGGATATCTGCCATACCGCTAGTGTCCCGGTTCAGACTTTTACCAACCGTTCCGATATGGCAGGCGGATCCACACTTGGCAATATTTCCAACACGCAGGTTGCACTGAACACTGTCGATATCGGACTGCCGCAATTTGCCATGCATTCGCCTTACGAGACCACCGGTGTCAAAGATACAGAATATCTGATCCGTGCCGCCACAGAACTTTTTGCTTAATCCTATTTCAGATACCAGGGTCACAATATGAGCATAAAAGTGGGGCGTAAGCACCACGATATGTGAATCTTGGGTAGGATTGTGGGAGCACGTAGTGCGTAACAATCCGTAGGTATCATAGTCGGGGGCTTTTGACCCCGACATCTATTTCAGAGATGCCGCACTATCATCTGTTGCAGATGAGGGTACGGCATTTTCTTTTATACCCGCATTTTTTCCTGCCTCTGTGCGAACCGGTGTATAAACTGCATTGATCTCCAGCGTATCCTCCGTATGTGCCATCCACAAGGTGTAATCTCTGATACTCTTTTTTGTATACTGTTCCTGAACAGAATACAGTTCCATCGTCTCAAAATCTATCAGTACCAGGTCGACAGGCTCCGGTTCTTTTCCCTCCTCACATTTTACCTCCATCGCTTCAGACAGCTTTTCCAGACAGGACTGACACAAAATCTGCGATGCCTTTTCCATGGAAAGTACTCTGTCCTCTCCATAATCTACTACGATTTCCGAAATACCCCGGAGACTTTCTGAACTACGCTCCAGAACTCTTCCATTTTTCCCAACCGTTGTCCTTGTCGTATTCTTTCCTTCTGTATCTTCCGGCATATTTTCTTTCTCATTTCCACTTTTGATCTTCAGATCCATAATGTACCAGTCATTCACACTGATGATACCAATCGCATCTTTTCCGCTGAACATCCCCGTCATACTTTCTTTTCTGCTGCCGCACAAAGCACATTCTTCCTGATCTGTCAGCTTTGTCTCAGGCACTTTGGGCTTTTGGAATGACCAGTCTGCTTCTCTCTTTGCAGAAACATCTTCTTTCTCTGATGCATTTGACCAGAACTGTATATATGCCCACCACAAAACACATACTATCACTGCGATCCCTCCCAGGATCAGCCATACCGTTCTTTTCTTCATACTACGATCATTCATGGATTTTTTCATTTTTCTTCATTATCTACCTCTCTTTATCCGGGTGCGTTGCACTCCTTATTTGTGGCGGTTTCGTTCATGGTCAGTGTGTGGAACTATCCTTATTTATGAATTATCATAAAAGATATATCAGGAGGAGGAGCAAAAGAATGGACTTACTTAATAGTAAAAGCATAGGAAGAACACTGAAAGAGCGTAGACTCCAACTGGGTTATACTCAGGAACTCGCCGCCGAGAAATCAGGAATCTCTTACTCCTACTATACCAAAATTGAACGAGGAGAACAACTTCCTTCTATAGAAATTTGTGTTCAGCTTGCACAGACCTTTCATCTCTCGCTGGATTACTGGCTGCTTGGTACATCTTCTGATGCGGAAATATCCTCTGAATTGATCGATTTTGCCTATTCTCTCAGGGAGATCGACCTGAATTCTTTAAGAAAAGTAGAGAAGCTTCTGCAAAAAGCAGAATTGCTTACAAAATAATTTTTCTTTGCATTTCTTTTATGATGTCAGGGTCAAAAGGTCTAAGCCCACATGAGCTTGCTCATAGGTGGGTGAAAGACCT